>Ga0224722_1000240_pt1 | contig 31645 bp, 25 predicted proteins | sample Balambano_FR1_Me_FD_161646 | JGI IMG/M metagenome (GOLD analysis project Ga0224722, IMG submission 161646) | Freshwater sediment microbial communities from Lake Towuti, South Sulawesi, Indonesia - Balambano_FR1_MetaG | ecosystem: Environmental > Aquatic > Freshwater > Lake > Sediment | place... | reverse complement strand
GTGATGGTCGATCCGGCAAGCCTGCCGCCATTGCCGTCGATTACCAGCTCCGAACTGCGCCGCCTGCCGACGCTGGAGGAGCTGGAAAACATGTCGACCGGCGAACTTGACCAGCTGCTCGGTCTCAAGCCGAAATCCGATATTCCCCCGGGCGCACGCCGGGTGCTGACGCGGGTCGGGGTGCTGGCGGTGGACGAAGGCGGGCTGGCGCCGCGCGCGCTCGCCAATCAGCCGGCGGGCCTGGTGCGTGCAGCGCTGGCGGGCACGAGGGGCCCGCTGGTCTCGCGCTGGGGCCATATTCTGGTGCGCCGTGCACTCGCCAGCCGCCTCGCACCGCCTGCGGGCATGGACCCGATCGAATTCGCCGCGCTGCGCGCCCGGGTGCTGAACCGCATCGGGGAACATGCGGTGGCACGCGCGCTCGTGCAGGATATCGACACCGCCAACTGGTCGCCCGGGCTGACGAGCGAAGCGATCAAGGCCTATCTCGCCGCAGGAGATATTACCGGGGCCTGTCCGGCAGTGCGCCTTCAGGATTCGGCGCGCGAAGATGGCGAATGGCAGATGCTCTCGGCGATCTGCAACGCCTATGCCGGGGAGACCGCGCTTGCAGCCTCGCAGCTCGACCGGGCAATGTTTCGCGGCGTGGCCCCGCGGATCGACGTGCTGCTGGCACGCCGCTTTGCCGGAGCGGCGGGGCGCGGGCAGCGGGCAGTGCAGATTGAATGGCAGGGGGTCGATGATCTCAACCCTTGGCGCTTTGCGCTCGCCAATGCGCTGGGTGAACAGATCCCGGACGAGCTTGCGCAGTCCGCGCTCGACGCAGCCGAAGGCGGCTATTACGCGCGCGCCGGTGCGCTGATGCCGATGTTGCCCGCGACCATCCGCACCGGCTATGCCGGTCGCGCCGCGCGCGACGGCATCCTTTCCGCCGACGCCATGGTCGATCTCTACAGCGAGGTTTACGCCGATAGCGCGGCGACAGGCGATGCGGCCGAGCATGCGCGGCTGCTGCGCGAGGCCTATGTCGCGACCGATCCGGCGGCGCGGATCGCCGCGATCAAGAGCCTGTGGGACGAGGGCAGCGCGATCGGCGGCGGCGATGGCTACGGCGCCCGGGTGCTCACTGCCTATGCCGCTGCGCGTATTCCGGCGGATGCCGACCATGCCGATGATGCGGGCGGACTGATCGCGGCCATGCTGGCCGCCGGGCTCGAGCGCGATGCGCTGCGCTGGCGCGAGGTGGTCGATCCCGGCTCGCTCGGCTGGGCGCTGATCGTGCTGTCGGCACCGCGCTCGGGCGGTGTCGGGCAGAGCGCGGTCGGCAGCTTCATCGATACCGATGTCAGCGACGGCGCGCGCAAGTCGGCGTTTCTGGTTGCCGGACTTGCCGGGCTGGGGCGGCTGGGTTCGGGGGATGCGGGCACGCTTGCAGGCCGGCTCGATGTCGATCTTGCCCGCGAAACCAGGTGGACCCGGGCGATTTCGCGCGCGGCCGAAGTCGGCAACCCGGCGCTGGTGGTGTTGCTGGCAGGGCTGGGAATGCAGGGCGAAAGCCACGCGCAGATGACCCCGCTTCATCTCTACCACATCACCGCCGCGCTCAATCGTGTCGGCCTCGCCGCCGAGGCAAGGATGATTGCCGCCGAGGCGGTCGCGCGCGGTTGAGGCGAGGCATGTCGGCGGCCACCGACGCCTTTCTCGCAATGCTCGCTGCCGAACGCGGGGCGGCGGCCAACACGCTGGCTGCCTATCGCCGCGATCTTGCCGGGGCCGAGGCGGCGATCGGCGATCTTGCCGCAGCCCCGCGCGGCGCGGTTGCGGGACTGGCGCGCGAATGGGCGGCGCTTGCCCCTTCGAGTGTTGCACGCAAGGCATCAGCGCTGCGCCAGTTCTTCGGCTTCGCGATCGACGAAGGCTGGCGCGGTGACGATCCTTCGGGCGCCTTGCCGCAGCCGCGCCTGCGCCGTCCGTTGCCCAAGATGCTGGCCCACGAGGACATCGCTGCACTGTTCGCGCGCGCCGAAGCCGAAGCGGCTGGAGATGATCCTGCCGCGGTGCGGCTCTTGGCGCTGATCGAGCTGCTCTATGGTTCGGGCCTGAGGGCGAGCGAATTGGTGGCGCTGCCGCGTCAGGCGGTGCCGCGCGATGCACCGTTCCTGACCGTTACCGGCAAAGGCGGGCAGGTCCGCATGGTACCGGTTGGTGCGCGCGCGCGGGCGGCGCTGGCGCGGTGGCTGGCCGTGGGCGTGAAGGGAACGGCATCCGCATCAACGTCCCGCTTTCTGTTCCCGTCGGCGCGCGGGCAGCATTTAAGCCGGGTACGGCTGTTCCAGCTGCTCAAGGCGCTGGCGCTGCGCGCCGGGCTCGATCCTGGCGCGATCAGCCCGCATGTGCTGCGCCATGCCTTTGCCACCCACCTGCTCGAAGGCGGCGCGGACCTGCGGGTGCTCCAGACTCTGCTCGGCCATGTCGACATCGCCACCACGCAGATCTACACCCATGTCGAGCCAGCGCGGCTGGTCGCTCTGGTCAATTCCCGCCACCCGCTTGCCACGCGCGCCGCATCGGACTAGCGCGGCGGCATGATTTCCTATCTCGATTTCGAGAAGCCCGTCGCGCAGCTCGAAGACCGCATCGCGCAGCTTCGCAGCGTCAACGCCCTGCATGATGTCGACATCGCCAGCGAAATCGCACGGCTGGAAACGAAAAGCAGCGAGCTTCTGGCGAGCACCTATGCCTCGCTCACCCCGTGGCAGAAGACCCAGGTCGCGCGCCATCCGCAGCGCCCGCATCTGCGCGATTTCCTCGAACATGCTTTCAGTGACTTCGTGCCGCTCGGGGGAGACCGCTGCTACGGCGATGATCAGGCGATCATTGGCGGATTTGCGCGGATCGGCGGGCGGCGGGTGATGCTGATCGGGCATGAAAAGGGCCACGACACCCAGTCCCGGATCGCGCACAATTTCGGCATGGGCAAGCCTGAGGGCTATCGCAAGGCGATCCGGCTGATGGAGCTTGCCGGGCGGTTCGGCCTGCCGGTGGTGACGCTGGTCGATACCTCCGGTGCCTTCCCGGGGATCGAAGCCGAGGAGCGCGGCCAGGCCGAAGCCATCGCCCGTTCGACCGAGGCCTGTCTTGCGCTGCCGGTGCCGATGGTCGCGGTGATCGTTGGCGAGGGCGGATCGGGCGGGGCGGTGGCGCTCGCCGCGGCCAACCGCGTGCTGATGTGCGAACATGCGGTCTATTCGGTGATTTCGCCTGAAGGGTGCGCTTCGATCCTGTGGCGCACAGCGGACAAGGCTGCCGATGCCGCGCAAGCGATGAAGGTGACCGCGCAGGATCTCAAGCGGCTCGGCGTGATCGACCGGATCGTCAAGGAACCGCTTGGCGGGGCGCAGCGCGATCCCAAAGCGGCGGCACGGCTGCTGGCCGAGGCGCTAGGCGAGGAACTTGCCGGACTGGCCGGGCAAGGCGGCGCTGCACTGATCGCCGCGCGCGAGCAACGCTTCCTCGCCATTGGCGGGTAGGGGCGCAACCCCAAGGCTTTGCCGATTGTTGAATTGTCTTTAATCTCCGTCCGACACGGCAAGTTGACAGGACATCTCATGGCACAAGGCAGATACAAGATGCTGGCCGCCGGATTGGCACCGCTGGTGCTGGCCGGCTGCGTTGCTGCGGGGGGGGCGATTCCGTCGGCCTCGACCCCGATCACACAGCAGGAAGCCCAGACGGGCGCGCAATATCACCCGCAATTCCTTGCCGAGTTCGGCGGCGCGATGAGCGGGCCCCAGGCCGCCTATGTCGAACAGGTCGGCAAGAATGTCGCGGTCCAATCCGGCCTTGGCAATGCGCGCGAGAGCTTTACCGTCAGCCTGCTCAACTCGCCCGTCCACAACGCTTTTGCGGTGCCGGGCGGATATATCTACACCACCCGGCAATTGGTCACGCTGATGAGCAATGAGGCCGAGCTTGCCGCGGTTCTCGGGCACGAGGTCGGACACGTTGCCGCGCGGCACAGCCAGCGGCGACAGCAGACCGCGCAGCGCAACTCGATCCTCGGCGTGCTGGGCGCGATCGGCAGTTCGATCCTGCTCGGCAATTCGGCCGCGGGCGACACGCTGTCACGCGGGTTCCTGCAAGGCTCGCAGCTGCTCACCTTGAGCTTTTCCCGCCAGCAGGAACTGGAGGCTGACGATTTGGGCATCCAGTATCTCACCCGGGCCGGTTATGACCGGCGCGCGATGGGAACCGTGCTGGCGAGCCTGGCGGCGCAGAATGCGCTCGACGCGCGGCTGCAGGGCCGCAACGCCAGCGTTCCCGAATGGGCCTCCACCCACCCCGACCCGGCGAGCCGGGTGCAAAGCGCGCTCGCCAAGGCCGGAAATGCGGCCACCGGGATGACCAACCGCGACACCTTCCTGACCCGAATCGACGGGCTGCTATATGGCGATGATCCGGCGCAGGGGGTGATCGAGGGCAGCCGTTTCATCCATCCCACCCTGAGGCTCGGCTTTACCGCGCCGCAGGGGTTCTACATGGTCAACGGCACCCGCGCGGTCAGCATCAACGGTCAGGGCGGGCAGGCGCAGCTGACGCTGGCACCCTATGGCGGCAATCTTGACACCTATGTGCGCCAGCAATTCACCGCGCTAGGCGGCCGCAATTCCAATCTCGCGCCGTCGCAGTTGCAGCGCACCACGGTCAACGGCCTTCCCGCCGTGTTCGGCACCGCGCGGGTCAGCAATAGCGGGGAGCAGGTCGACGTGGTCGTGTTCGCGTATGAATTTGCGCGCGATCAGGCCTATCATTTCACCGCGATCACGCCTGCGGGGAGATCAGGCACCTTCGATCCGATGTTCCGCTCGATGCGGCGAATCAGCCAGACCGAAGCCGCCCGCGTGGTGCCAAAGCGCTTGCAGGTGGTAACGGTCCAGCGCGGCGATACCGTGGCAAGCCTGGCGCGGCGCATGGCCTACCCGGAAGCGCAGGAAGAACGGTTCCGGGTGCTCAACGCGCTACGGAGCGGCGAAACGGTGGTGCCCGGCCAGAAGGTCAAGCTGGTGGTGCGCGCGCAATAACCGCGCCGCCAACAACTCTTTGCTGGTTTTCGGCCGTGCCCGAACGAAAAAGCGGCGGGGATCGCTCCCCGCCGCTTCCTTGTTCGTCGAACGACGTTCGGCTTACGCCGGTTCGTTGTTCTCGTCGAGCTCGGTGCCGACGTTTTCGAAAGTGGTCGAAAGGCTGTTGCCCAGCGCGCCCATGGCGGTGATGGCGGCGACAGCGATCAGAGCAGCGATCAGGCCGTATTCGATGGCGGTGGCGCCCTGTTCGTCACGGAGCAGCTTGTTGATGAAGGTCATGTGTAGTCTCCTGGCTATGGTCTTCGGTACCCGTGCCCCCCCTTGGTCCGGGCGGACAATTGCTGGTCTAAACGGCAAGCTATTGACAATTTCCTAACCCGAAACCTGTTCGAGCGTTAATTGCCCATGGCCTCCGTTCCTTCCTCCTCAATGTTTTCCCACATGGCGATCGTCTCGTCTGCAACGGTGTTCAGCGAGGTGATCATGGCAATAACGATGAGGCTGACGATCAGGCCATACTCGACGGCGGTGGCACCAGACTTGTCGTCCCCAAGGCTCTTGAAGAAAGTCGTCAACATCGTGGCAACACCTATCGTTTGCGTCCTGACACGCTCAGAATCGGGCCTGCGGGTTAAGAAAAAGTTGATTTGCGCGCTGCCTCTGGAAAAAAAACCGACATGAGCGGTGGGTGGATCATGGTTGTGGCTGCGGCGCTGCAGCGCGCGGACGGTCGCTGGCTGATGCAGCAGCGACCTTTGCAAAAGCACCATGGCGGGCTCTGGGAATTTCCCGGGGGCAAGGTTGAAAGCTTTGAAATGCCTGCGGGTTCTCTGGCGCGGGAGCTGACCGAAGAGCTTGGAATCATCTGCGATGCGGCGGCGTTTGCACCTGCCGGCTTTGCCGAGGGGGCAGGCGGCGAGGGCGGCCCGGCGATTGTCATTTTGCTTTACACGATTTCGCACTGGCAGGGCGAACCGCAGGCGCTCGAAGGCGGTGCGATCGGCTGGTTCACGCCGGCCGAGGTCGACGCGCTGGCCAAGCCCCCGCTCGACGTGGTGCTGGCGGAGCGGCTATTCCAAAATTGCCGGGCAACGCCCATCGCCCCTTGCCAAGCGGCAGCCACCCCCCTATGAGCCGCCCTCCAACGCGCACCCGTAGCTCAGCTGGATAGAGCACCAGACTACGAATCTGGGGGTCAGAGGTTCGAATCCTTTCGGGTGCGCCAACAAGGCCCGCCGCTCGCCAGAGCGGCGGGCCTTGTTGGCATTGGGCAGCACGGCGTCGCTGGCTCAATCCGCAACGCTGTCTTCGAGCGCGTGCATGTCCGCATCCGAAAGACCGAAATGGTGGCCCGCCTCGTGGATCACGACGTGCCGCACGAGCGCGGCAAAGCCGACCCCGGTGTCGCGCATTTCAGCAAGCAAGGGCTGGCGGAACAGGGTGATGACGGGGGGCATCGTCTCGTGGTCCCACTGCGAACGTTCGGTCAGGGGGACACCTTCGTAAAGCCCGGTCAATTCCCAGCGATCGGCAAGCCCGACCGCGGCGAGTTGTTCAGCCGAAGCGAATTCGGCGACCTTGACAGTGACCTCGTGCAGCGGCTCGCGGAAGTGTTCGGGCAGGGTATCGATCACGCCGCGCGCGGCTGTTTCGAAAGCGATTGTCGTAAAATCCCGCAAGATCATAGCCCGGTTTTCTGGTGAGGGGGTGAAGTCCGATTGGCGCTACCTATATGGCATCGGGAGGGCGCACCGCCATCGGCAATCGCGTTGGGCGCTGGAACGCCTCGCAGGCTCGATGGTTAATGTGCCTTGGGATCGACTGGTGGAAGGGGCTCTGCCTGAGCCGATGAGCGAAGAAAGACAACAGCCGATGAACTTCATGTCTGCCCATCATCACGATGACGAGTTCGATCCCGAAAACCCGCTGGGCAAGCCTGAGGTGCCCGAACGGGTGCAGGAGGCGATCCGCACCCTGATCGAATGGGCGGGCGATGATCCTGCACGCGAAGGCCTGCGCGATACGCCCAAACGGGTCGGGCGCGCGTGGCTCGAATATTGCGAAGGATACAGGGACGATCCGGCGATCCACCTCAGCCGCATCTTCGAGGAGGTCGGCGGTTACGACGAGATCGTCTTGCTCAAGGACATCCCGTTCCAGTCGCATTGCGAACATCACATGGCCCCGATCATCGGCAAGGCGGCGATCGCCTATTTGCCAAACAAGAAGGTGGTCGGGATTTCCAAGCTCGCCCGCGTTCTTCATGGATATGCCCGGCGCCTGCAGATTCAGGAGCGGCTGACCGCCGAGGTCGCGCAATGCATCTGGGACAACCTCGATCCCCATGGCGTCGCTGTCGTGATAGAGGCGCAGCACGGCTGCATGACCGGGCGCGGGGTCAAGACACCGGGCGTCGGGATGATCACCAGCCGGGTGCTGGGCTGCTTTCTCGAGGATGACCGCAGCCGCAAGGAAGTGATGAGCCTGATGGGCTATTGAGCCCTGTAAGGATCGCACAAAAAAGGGCGCCCGGCGAAAGGGCGCCCTTTGGGTTTGTACCAGCAGCCTTACAGCTGGCCGAGCATGTGTTCGGCGCTCGAAACCTTGAAGTCGCCCGGTTCTTCGACATTGAGCTGTTCGACCACGCCGTCGTTGACGATCATCGAGAAACGCTGGCCGCGCGTGCCCATGCCGAAGCCCGAGGCATCCATCGTCAGCCCGATTGCCTCGACGAAATCGCCATTGCCGTCGGCCAGCATGGTGATGTCGTCGCTGCCCGCCGCCTTGTTCCAGGCGCTCATCACGAAGGCATCGTTGACCGAGGTGCCGACAATCTCGTCGACCCCCTTGGCCTTGAGATCGGCCGCCTTTTCGACGAAGCCGGGCAGGTGCTTGGCCGAACAGGTCGGAGTGAAGGCGCCGGGCACCGAAAACAGCGCCACACGCTTGCCGGCGAAATAGTCGGAGGATTTGACCGGCTGCGGGCCTTCGGCGGTCGCCTTGACCAGGGTGATGTCGGGGAGGGTGTCGCCAACGGAAATCGTCATGGGAATGGTTCCTTCGGATGGGGAATGACCGCGCGTTGCTATAGCGTCTGCTGCGTGACGGGCAACAAATAGACATATAAAGATAAGTTTATATTTGCCCTTTCCCGGGCGTGAAGCTAGGGGCGTGGCAATCACCGCGGCGGCCGCGTGCCGGCGGCCCTATCTTCCCGCAGGAGACTCCCATGGCTACCCTCGCTGCCGCCCCGGCTCACGAATACGTGATCAAGGACATCGCGCTCGCCCGATTCGGGCGTGACGAGATCCAAATCGCGGAAACCGAGATGCCCGGCCTGATGGCGCTGCGCGCCGAATACGGCGCGGCCCAGCCGCTCAAGGGCGCGCGCATCACCGGCAGCCTGCACATGACCATCCAGACCGCCGTGCTGATCGAGACGCTGGTGGCGCTGGGTGCCGAAGTGCGCTGGGCGACCTGCAACATCTTTTCCACCCAGGACCACGCCGCCGCCGCGATTGCCGAACGCGGGATCCCGGTGTTCGCGATCAAGGGCGAATCGCTGGCCGAATACTGGGATTACGTGGGCCGCATCTTCGACTGGGCCACCGCCGAGAACCCCGACCTCACCGCCAACATGATCCTCGACGACGGGGGTGACGCCACCATGTTCGCGCTGTGGGGGGCGCGGCTCGAAGCAGGCGAGGAACTGGGCGAGCCGACCAACGCGGAAGAAATCGAATTCCAGCGCGCGCTGAAGGCGTTTGTCGCGGCGAGGCCCGGCTATCTCACCAAGACCGTCAAGGCGATCAAGGGCGTCTCTGAAGAGACCACCACCGGCGTGATGCGGCTTTACCAGATTGCCAAGGCGGGCAAGCTTCCGTTCCCGGCGATCAACGTGAACGATAGCGTCACCAAGTCGAAGTTCGACAACCTCTATGGCTGCAAGGAATCGCTGGTCGACGCGATCCGCCGCGCAACCGACGTGATGCTGGCGGGCAAGGTCGCCTGCGTTGCCGGTTACGGCGATGTCGGCAAGGGTTCGGCGGCATCCCTGCGCGATGGCGGCGCGCGCGTGATGGTGACCGAGATCGACCCGATCTGCGCCCTGCAAGCCGCGATGGACGGCTATGAGGTCGTCACCATGGAGGACGCCGTCAAGCGCGCCGACATCTTCGTCACCGCCACCGGAAACGAGGACGTTATCACCGCCGATCACATGATGGCGATGAAGCCGATGGCGATCGTGTGCAACATCGGCCACTTCGACAGCGAGATCCAGATCAGCGCCCTGTCGAACTACGAGTGGAAGGAGATTAAGGAGGGCACTGACCTCGTCACCTTCCCCGATGGCAAGTCGATCATCGTGCTGGCCAAGGGCCGTCTGGTAAACCTCGGCTGCGCCACCGGCCATCCCAGCTTCGTGATGAGCGCGAGCTTCACCAACCAGACCCTCGCCCAGATCGAGCTGTTCACCAAGGCCGACGAATACGACAACGATGTCTACGTCCTGCCCAAGCATCTCGACGAGAAGGTCGCCGCGCTGCACCTCGACAAGCTTGGGGTCAAGCTCACCCGGCTTTCCGACAAGCAGGCGAGCTATATCGGCGTGCCGCAGGCCGGCCCGTTCAAGCCCGATCATTACCGCTATTGAGCCCTGCGTGCGCGCGCGGGCAAGGTTGGCGCGCCGATCCGCGCAAGGGCGCTGCAATAACCGTCGGTAATGCGCTTTGCGCGGGGGCTTTCTGGCGCTCGAGCGTTGCATAGGGCGCACCCTGCGAATAGCTCAGGGGGATGGCGATGACCCCGCTCGCACTGGTGCTGATCGGACTGCTGCTGGCCGCATGGACAGTCGGCGCGGTGGTGGTCATGCTGCGCGCCAATCGCGGGATGAAGCGCGCCCGCGCGCTCAAGACCAGCGTCCGGCGGATGCAGACCCTGCTCGATGTCGCGCCTGCGGTGCCGGTGCTGGTGCGGGTCGACGGGCGGATCGAGGCGCCTGATCGGTTCGCGCGCCTGCTCGGGCTGTCGGCCCTGCCAAGATACTTGAGCGAACTCGCCGCGCCGCCCGGGGAAAGCCGCCCCGGGGGGCTGACGCCCGTGCAGATCGACGAGCTGTGGGGCAAGGTCCAGACCACCCAGAAAAGCGCCGCGCCGTTCCGGATGGCGCTGAACCCGCCGGGATCGCAGCGCAGTCTTGCGCTTTACGGCACGCTCGCCGATCCGCAGGTCTCGCCCGGCGGGGCGGCGCTGGTGTGGGTGTTCGATTTCACCGAAAGCCATGCCGAACTGGCGCGCCTGCGCGCTGCGGCAGCCCGCGCCACGGGGGATTTCGCCGCGCTGGTCGGTCTGATCGAGGCCGCGCCGATGCCGATGTGGTTCCGGGGTGCGGACCTGTCGTTGCAACTGGTGAACCATGCCTATGTCGCCGCGGTCGGCGCGACCAGTGCTGCCGAAGTGGTGCAGGGCCAGATCGAGCTGATCGAGGACGAGGATGGCCAGTCCCCCGCCGCGATCGCCGGGTCGGCGCTGCAAGCCCAGACCAAGGTCGAACGGATCGTCGCCGCCACCATCCACGGGGCCCGCCGCACCTTGCGCGTCAGCGATCTGCCGCTCGGCAAGGAGGGCGTGGCCGGATATGCGATCGATATCGAAGAACAGCAGCACATCGCCCGCGAGTTCCGGGCGTTTCGCGAAGCCCAGCGCGCGATGCTCGACCAGCTTTCGGTCGGGGTCGCGCAATTCGATGCCGACGAACGCCTGATCTTTGCCAACCACCCGTTCCGGCGGCTGTTCTCGCTCACCGATGAAGCGATCGAGGCGCGCACCGGGTTCGAACGCTTCCTCGCCGATGCACGCGAGCGCGGCCGCACGCCCGAGGTGCGCGATTTTCCCGAATGGCGGCGCGAGCGCACCGGCTGGTTCGAGGCGAGCGCGACGCTGGAGGAGGCCTGGCCCCTGCCCGGCGGCACGCACCTGCGTATCGTGGCTCAGCCGCTGCCGGATGGCGGACTGGTGCTGATCGCCGAAGACCGCACCGAAAGCCTTGCGCTCTCGGCGGTGCGCGACACGTTGCTGCGCACCCGCACCGCGACGCTCGACAGCCTTTTCGAAGCGCTGGCGATCTTCGCGCCCGATGGTTCGGTGCAGCTCTGGAACCGCAGCTTCGCAGGCACCTGGGGGCTGACCCCCGAACTGCTCGATCGCCACCCTAGCGCCGATGAGCTGCTGGGCGCGATTGGCCGCAATCTCGTCCACCCGGAGGAGGCGAGCCTGATCGGCGCGGCGGTGCGCGCCGCCACGCTCGACCGGCGCGAGCGGGGTGGGCAGGTGTCGCTCACCGATGGACGCACCCTGCGCTTTGCCGGGATCCCGCTGCCCGACGGCAATGGCCTTTTGACCGTGCTCGACATCACCGCCTCGCAGCGCGCCGAGCAGGCGCTGCGCGAACGCGCCGCCGCACTGGAGGAGGCCGATGCGGTCAAGGCGCGCTTTCTTGCCAACATGTCCTACGAATTTCGCACCCCGCTCACCACCATCGGCGGCTATGCCGAACTGCTCAAAAGCGGGGCAGCAAGCGACCCGCAGACCGCCGGGGAATATGTCGATGCGATTCTCACTGCGGTCGAACGGCTGACCGAACAGGTGGAAAACGTGCTCGATCTCTCGCAGAGCGAAGCCGGGCTGCTGCCGATCCGCAAACAGCCGCTCGATCTGCTCGAATTCCTGACCGCGCTGGTCCGCGAACGCGAGGCGGCGATCATTTCTGCCGGTCTCAGCCTTGATCTCAAGGGCCGCCGCGGCCGGGTGATCGAGGCCGACCAGCGCCAGATCGGCAGGGCCATCGGCAACCTCATCGACAACGCCATTGCCGGCACCTCTGATGGCGGCCGAATCGTGATCGAGATCAGGAAACTGCCCGAGGGCGCGGGGTTCGCGCAGGAAATCGTGATCTCCGACAATGGCCGGGGGATGAGTGCGCAGGAGCTCGCCCGGGCGCAGGGAGGGATCAGGTCGGCAGGTCGCGGCGCCCCCGAACGCCGCACCGGGCTTGGCATCCCGCTCGCCCGCCAGCTAATCGAGGGGCACGAAGGCACGCTCGAACTGACCAGCCGCAAGGGTGCGGGCACCACCGCGACCATCAGGCTGCCGTGACCGGCGCGCGCCTGCCCCTGCCCGACGTCGCGGCCGCGGCACGCTATGGCGCGGCGATCGCGGCGCGGTTGCGGCGCGGCGATGTCGTGGCGCTGACCGGCGGGCTTGGCGCGGGCAAGACAATGCTCGCCCGCGCCATTCTGGCAGGGCTTGGTCACGAGGGCGAGGTGCCGTCGCCGAGCTTCACGATCATCGAAACCTACGCCGCCCCGCCGCTGCGGCTGCCGGTCGTGCATGCCGACTTCTACCGCATCGAGGATCCCGCCGAACTCGCCGAGATCGGGCTTGACGAATACCGCGATGGCGCAGTCCTGATTGCGGAATGGCCCGATCGTGTCGGCGGGTTTGCGAGCGAACCGGGGTGCCTCGAAATCCGGCTCGAATTGGTGGGGGAAAGCGGGGCGCAGGGGCGGATTGCGATTGCCCGCGGCGGCGCCGATTGGCTAGGGCGCATGCCATGATTGCGCTACCCCATGGACTTGCCGAATTCGTTGCCCATGCCGGTTGGGGCGACGCGCGGATCGAACCCCTGCCCGGGGATGCCTCGTTCCGGCGCTATTTCCGGCTCGCGCGCGGTGGTGCAAGTGCAATGCTGATGCACGCGCCGCCCCCGCACGAGGACCCGGCCCCGTTCCTGCACGCGGCGCGCTGGTTGGCCGATCACGGGATGCGCGCGCCTGCGATCCTGGCCGAGGATGCCGCGTCCGGTTGGGCCCTGACCGAGGATTTCGGCAATGACCGGATGCGCGACTGGCTCGATGCGCATCCCGCGCAAGAGCACGCCGCGTATGCCGCAGCGGTCGATGCGCTGGTCGCGCTCCACCGGCTGCCGCCCGGCCCGTTCGCGCGATATAATCTCGATATTTATCTGCGCGAGGCCGGGCTGTTCACCCAGTGGTATGCACCCGCGATGGGGCTCGATGTCGATGTCGAAGGCTTCGATGCGGCATGGCGCGAGGTGCTGGCACCGCTGGAGGCGCGCCAGACGCCCGGGGTCACCGTGCTTCGCGATTATCATGCCGAAAACATCATGCTGCTGGGCGGCAAGGCCGGTGCGCCGCAGGGCCTCATCGACTTTCAGGACGCGCTGGTCGGCCATCCGGCCTATGATCTGGTGTCGCTGCTTCAGGATGCCCGCCGCGATGTCGATCCCGCGCTCGCCGACATGATGCTGGCGCGTTACCGGGTGCAGACCGGACACGGCAATGCCCATTTCATCGGCGATTATGCGACGCTCGGCGCGCAGCGCAACACCAAGATCGTCGGCATCTTCACTCGCCTGTTCAAGCGCGATGGAAAGGATCGCTACCTCGCTATGATCCCGCGGGTCTGGCGGCTGCTGGAGGCCGATCTGGCCGATCCCGCGCTCGCCCCGGTTGCGCGGTGGTTCGATGCCAATATCCCGGACGCCCTGCGTGATCAGGCAGGCGGGCGGATCGCATGACCGGCCCCGCCGCGCTCGCATCCGACACCGCGATGGTGCTTGCCGCCGGGCTGGGCAAGCGGATGCGGCCGCTCACCGCCAGCCAGCCCAAGCCGCTGGTGCGGGTTGCCGGCAAGGCGCTGATCGACCATGCGCTTGATCGGCTGGCGGAGGCCGGGGTGGCCCGCGCGGTGATCAATGTCCACTACCTCGCTGATGCGCTCGAAGCCCATGTGCTGGCCCGTGCCGCGCCGCGGGTAAGCGTGTCGGACGAACGCACGCTGTTGCTCGAAACCGGCGGCGGGATGGTCAAGGCTCTGGCGCAGCTGCCCGATCCGTTCTTTGCATTGAACGCCGACAATATCTGGCTCGACGGGCCCAAGAACGCGTTCCACGATCTGTCGCGGCGCTGGGATCCGGCCGCGATGGATGCGCTGCTGCTGGTGGTTCCGCATGCGCGGGCGGCCAATTTCAGCGGTGCGGGCGATTTCCACATGGATCCGCTCGGCAAGCTCTCGCGCCGCCGCGACGGGCGGATCGCGCCCTTCATCTTCACCGGCATCCAGCTGGTATCGCACCGCCTTATGCGCGATCCCCCGCAAGGCGCGTTCTCCACCAACACGCTCTGGAACCGGGCGATGGCCGAGGGGCGCCTCTTCGGCCTCAGCTTCACCGGGCTGTGGTTCGAGGTCGGCACCCCGCAGGCGATCCGCCCGACCGAGGAGGCGCTGCTGGGTGGCTGAACCGCGCCGCACCGGCCCGCAGGTCTATACCATCGCCGCGCATCGCGGGTTTGCCGATGCGCTGGTGGCAGGGCTGGTGCCGCGTTACCGCGAGCCGGGGCTGGGGCTCGCCCGGCTGACCTTGCTGGTCCCCTCGCGCCGGGCCGCGCGCACGCTTTCGGAAGCGTTCATCCGCCACGCGGGCGAGGGCGGCGAGGCCGGGCTGCTGATGCCGCGGATGGTTACGGTAGGCGATCTCGAGCTCGATGAACAGCTGGGGGTGCTGCTCGATCCGCTCGGCGCGGCCGATATTCCCCCGGCTTGCGATCCGGTTCAACGCTGGCTCGCGCTCGACCGCCTGATCGGCGCGGAGCGTGCGCGCGAAGGCCTGTCCGATCTGCCCGCGCGCGCGCGGCTCAACCTCGCGCGCGAAATTGCGCGGACCATCGACCGGCTGCTGATCGAAGGCAAGAGCGCCGACGATCTCCTGGGTGATGCCGTGCTCGACAGCGTTGCCGGTGTGGCCAAGCACTGGGAACGCGCGATCAGGCTGTTCGCGCGGGTCAACGCGGTCTGGCAGAGCGAGCTTGCCGCGCGCGGCGAGGTCGATGCCGCGATGCGGCGCAACCTGCTGTTCGAACACGCCGCACGGCGGTGGAAGGCGGCACCCCCGGCGCTTCCGCTGATCGCCGCCGGGGTCACCAGCGCGGCCCCTGCGCTGGCGCGGCTGCTGCGGGTGATTGCCGAACTGCCGCAGGGCGCAGTGGTGCTGCCCGATCTCGATCTTGCGATCGACGATGCGGCGTGGGAGGAGCTTGGCCTTGCCGGGGCGCCGGCCGCGCCGGGAGAGCCCGCGTTCGGCAGCGACGAGGCGCTGGCGCATCCGCAATACCACCTCAAGCTGCTGCTGGGCCGGATGGGGATTAACCGCGCCGAGGTGCAGCCATGGCATCGGCGCGGGCTATCGGCATCCGAACCGGCGCGCAGCCGCGCGATTTCAGCGCTGTTCCTGCCGCCGCAGGCAAGCCGCAGCTGGGCCGGTCTCGATCCGGACAAGCGCCGTCTTGCCGGGGTGCGGGTGATGACCAGCGCCACGATCGAGGAGGAAGCCCAGTCGATCGCCATGCTGGTGCGCGCGGCGCTGGAGCAGCCGGGCCAGCGGATCGCGCTGGTCACCGCCGATCGCGCGCTCGCGCGCCGGGTGGTACAGCATTGCGCGCGCTGGAACATTGCGGCCGATGACAGTGCCGGGCGGGCGCTGTCGCTGGCCCCGGCAGGGCGGCTGTTCGGATTGCTCGCCGAACTCGCCGCGCAGGGCCCCGATGCGCCCGTGCTGATCGCAGCGCTCGGGCACCCCCTGATTTTGTTCGGCGACGATGCGGCGCGGCGCGAATGGCTTGATGGCCTGCGCCGGTTCGACCGGGTCTTGCGCGGGCCTGCGCTCGCCCCGGGTCTCGAACCTTTGCGCAGGGCGGCCCTCCGCGCCGGGGCAAGTGCGTGGTGGGGGCAGGTCGAGGCGACCCTTCAACCGCTGCTGGGATGGGAGGAGGAGGTGCCGCTTGGCGAGGCACTCGCCCGGCTGTCCGGTGTGGCGGAGGCGCTCGCCGGGACGGCAGTGTGGGCGCGTGAGGACGGGCGCGCTCTGGGCCAGATGGTCGAGCATCTGCGCGGTCACGCCGCCGATCTCGGCACCAGAGTGACAGCGCGGGAGATCGCGGCGGTCCTGCGCGATGCGATGGACGAGATCGCGGTGCGGCCCGGCTATGGCGGGCATCCGCGGGTGGCGATTTATGGCCTGCTCGAAGCGCGCATGGCCCGCGCCGATATGGTGATCTGTGGCGGGCTCAACGAAGGCAGTTGGCCGCCTGCGCCGCAACCCGATGCGCTGCTCGCCCCCGCGGTCCTGCGCGCCCTCGGCGTGCCCGGGGCGGAGTTCAGGATCGGGCTTGCCGCGCACGATCTGGCCGGGGCGATGGGCGCGCCCGAGGTGGTGCTGAGCAGGTCGCTGCGCGATGCCGACGGCCCAACCTTGCCCTCGCGCTTCCTGCTGCGGGTCGAAGCGCTGCTCGGCGATGCTGCAAAAGACGCCGATCTTGGCGCGCAGCACCGCGAGAACGCAATTCCGGCGCTCATGCCGTGGCTCGACCGGGTGCGACCGCGCGCGCGCGAATATCCGCGGCCCGCACCCGACCCCGCAGCGCATTTGCGCGATGTCGAGGTCAAGGTCACCGCGCTCGATCGGCTGCTGGGCGATCCCTACCAGTTCTACGCGCAAGCCATCCTCAAGCTGCGGGCGATGCAACCGCTGGCCGCCGACCCGTTCAGCGATGCGGCGCTGCGCGGCACGCTGGTTCACGCCATTCTCGATGCCTGGCACAAGGCCCGCGCCAGCGATCCGAGGGTGCGCATCGCACCGTTTGCGGCGGCATATCTGGCCGAGGAGCGTGTCCATCCGCTGTTCCAGGCGCTGTGGCAGCCGCGCCTGATCGACGCGCTCGAACGCTTCGAGGCGTGGATCGATGATCCCGATCAACCCGGTCGCAGCGTGCTGGTAAGCGAGATTACGGGCTCGATGATCTGCGACGGGGTCAGGATCAGCGGCCGCGCCGACCGCATCGACCGGCTCGCGGATGGCAGCCTTGCGATCGTCGATTACAAGCTCTCCACGCCGCCTGACAAGAAGCAGGTTGTCGACGGACATGCGCTGCAGCTCGGCGTGCTCGGTCTGATCGCGCGCGACGGCATGTTCGAACAGGACGGCGCCGCGATCTCGGGTGAGGCCACCCGGTTCGAATACTGGTCGCTGGGCCGTGCCCGATCAGACCATGGCGGCGGGTTCGGCTACCGCGAAACCCCGATGAAGGAGGGGCGCGCGACAACCGGGCTGTTGCCGGCAGACTATCTCCCGCATCACGAAGCCCAGGTGCGGCTCGCCATCAGCCGCTTCATCAAGGGCAGCGATCCCTTCACCGCGCGCGAAAACCCGGATTACAAGGGTTACAACGAATATGACCAGCTGATGCGGCTGGAAGAATGGTTCGTGCAGCTTGGCGACGCGGGTGGTGCCCGGGCCGGGGCGGGCGCGTGAGCATCGCCAACTCTTCCATCTATCCGCTCGCAGGCAATCAGCGCAACGCCGCCAACCCGGCCGACAATGTCTGGCTGTCGGCCTCGGCCGGGACCGGCAAGACGCAGGTGCTCTCGGCCCGGGTGCTGCGGCTGCTGCTGACCGACGGGGTCAACCCTTCGCAGATCCTGTGCCTTACCTTCACCAAGGCGGGCGCGGCCGAGATGGCCAATCGCGTCAACGCGGTGCTGGCGCGCTGGGTGCGGCTGCCCGACGCGATACTGGCGAAGGAGCTGGGTTTTCTCGGGGCCGATTTCGGCCCGCACAGCCTGCTGCGCGCGCGCAGCCTGTTTGCTAGCGTGCTCGATTGCCCTGGCGGGGGCCTCAAGATCAACACCATCCACGGGTTTGCCCAGTTCCTGATAGCCAGCTTTCCCGAAGAATCGGGGCTCGCGCCGGGGCTGCGGGTGATGGAAGATCGCAGTCGCGAGGTGCTGGCACGCGGGGTTCTCGCCGATCTGGTGACCGCGGCTGAACAGGCAGGCGACGCGCGCCTGATCGATGCGATCACGCTGTTCACCTTGCGCAAGCAGCCCGACGTCTTGCTCAAATGGCTGTTGCGGGCTGCCGATCATCACGGCATGTGGGAGGGGCCCCCAGGCTGGCAAACGCCGATGGATGCGCGGGTGCGGCAATTGCTCGGGATCCCGGCCGATGCAGACGAAGATTGGGCGCGCGAACCGCTGCATCCCGATATTTTTCCCGATCATCAGCTCGCCGCGATGTTGCCGACGCTCGATGCCTGGTCTGCCAAAACCGGGGCAAGCTCGGCGGCCTTCATCCGCCATTGGTTCACGCTCGAAGTGGCTGTGCGGGCGACCGCCGCAGCAGAGTTCCGCAAGACCCTTTTGAAAGCAGACGGAACCCCGCGGGTAATGGAGGCTCCCGCAAAACGCGGCCCTCAATTTCCCTCCCGCCAGCAGGAAATCGCCGACGCGGTTGCCACCTTCGAGGCCCGCCGCGGGCTGCTCGCCTGTGCCCGGATCGTCACCGCCGCGCTCGAAATCGGGCGGGCGTTCGCGCTGCGCTGGCAGGAGCGCAAGGCCAGCGAGGGACTGGTCGACTATGGCGATCTGATCCGCAAGGCCGCTCTGCTGCTCGAGGACAGCGATGCCGCAGAATGGATCCGCTACAAGCTCGACCGGCGCTTCGACCACATCCTGATCGACGAAGCGCAGGACACCAATGCCGAGCAGTGGGACATCATCTTTGCCCTGATCGATGATTTCTTCGCCGGAGAAAGCGCGCGCGGCGATGCGCTGCGCACGATCTTTACAGTGGGCGATTACAAGCAGGCGATTTTCGGATTTCAGGGCACCAGCCCGGAAAATTTCGACCGGGCCAAGGCCAAGGTCAAGGCCCGGATCATGGCGCTGCGCGATGCGATCCGGGCGGGCCGGGTGGACCGTGCCGAACCGGGCTGGCAGGACCTCGATCTCGACCGGTCGTTCCGCACCGCCGATATCGTGCTCCAATTCGTCAACCGTGCGATCGCCGCGCTGGGTCCGCAAAGCTTCGGGCTCGATACGCTGCCGCCGCTCCACCGGGGCGATGATCGGGCAGGTATGGTGACGCTGTGGTCGCCGGTGGTTCCCGCGGCGGGCACCGGCAACGCCGGGGTGCCTGACGAGGAAGTTGGTGACGGCGAGGGCGGCGAAGCCGTGAGCGATGACGGACCCGACTGGCTGGCCAGGCACGAGACGCTGCTGGCGGACACCATCGCCGAACAGGTCCGGCGCTGGGTCACGGGCGAAGCGCCGATTGTGCTCGAGAAGGACGGGCGCAGGCACGCGGGGGCCGGGGACATCATGGTGCTCGTGCGGAAACGCTCGGTTCTCGCTGCTCAGATCGTCGCGCGGCTCTATGCGTGCGGCGTGCCGGTCGCCGGGGTTGACCGGCTCCGGCTCGGCGCTCCGCTGGCAGTCAAGGATCTGATGGCGGCGCTACGCTTTGCCGCTCAGCCGCTTGATGATCTGATGCTCGCGAACCTGCTCGCATCGCCGCTGATCGGCTGGAGTCAGGATGACATCCTCGCGCATGTGCCGCGGCCGGACGGCGTGTTTCTGTGGAACCATCTGCGCCGCGGCGATGCGCCCGCGCGCGTCGCTGAAACCGCCGAAGCCTTGCGCGCCTTGCTTGCCCGCGCCGATTTCCAGACCCCCGAGGCGCTGCTTGGCTGGATTCTCACCGGGCCTTTGCAAGGCCGGGCACGGCTGGTCGAGCGTCTTGGCACCGAGGCCAATGATCCGATTGACGAACTGGTCAATGCCGCCTTCGCCTACGAGGCCGATCACTGGCCCAGCCTTGCCGGTTTCATCGGTTGGTTCGATAGCGGGACCGGCGATCTCAAGCGCGATGCGGACCGCGCCGAGGGGCAGGTGCGGGTGATGACGGTTCACGGGTCCAAGGGCTTGCAGGCACCGGTCGTGATCCTTGCCGATGCCGCCGGTGCGCCCGGAAAGCCGGGCGATCTCGCGTTGGAGGAAGAGCCGTGGGGGATCGCAAACTCGCCGCAAGAGCCCAGCAAGGTGCCGCTGCCGCCGCTGTCCAAGGCCGAGCATCTCGGGGCGGTTGCCCTTGCTGCCGAGATTGCCGCGCGCACCGCCCTCGAAGAGCATTGGCGGCTGCTCTATGTCGCCATGACCCGCGCCGAGGAAGCCCTGTTCATCACCGGCTCGATGAGCGAGAAAATGGCGAAGAAAGGCCCTCCGGAGCAGAGCTGGTATGCGCAGCTCGCGCCGCTGTTTCCCGATCCGGCAGAGGACGATCCGCTGTGGGGACACAGGCGCGAATGGGGTTGCCGCGCTGCCCCGCTTGGCCCGGTGGAAATCGGCGCGCAGCCCGTTCTGCCGCCGCTATTGCCCGATTGGATGACGACCCTGATCGGTCCCGAGCCGCGCCCGCCGCGCCCGCTCGCGCCCTCGCAGGCGGGCGAAGATGCCGGGGCCGATCCGCCGCTCGCGCCCGAGGCAAGCCGCGATGCGGCGCGGCGCGGCAGCCTGATCCACGCGCTGCTCGAACGCCTGCCCGACGTCCCGGAGGCGAGCCGCGCCGTTGCCGCAGCGCGGTGGTTGGCGCGCCAGGCGGGCGATTGGCCCGAAGACGCGCGCGCCGAGTTGCTGGAAAGCGCTCTGGCGGTGTTCGATCACCCCGGATTTGCCGCGCTGTTCTCGCCCCTCGCGCTTGCCGAAGTTCCGCTCGCGGCGAAGGTGGGAGGGCTGGTCGTCGCCGGCACCGCCGATCGCTTGCTGATCGAGAGCGCACAGGTCACGGTGGTTGACTTCAAGACCACCCGGCGGCCACCTGCGAGTCTCGCCGACATCCCGGTGGCAAGCCTGCGCCAGATGGCGGCCTATGTCGCCGCGCTCGAGGCGATCTACCCGGGCCGCGCGGTGCGCGCCGGCCTGCTTTACACCCATACGCCCGTGCTGTTCGAACTGCCGGGCGATCTGCTGGCGCGGCACAAGCAGGGATTGGAACTGCCGCAGCAAAGCTATGCGCCTCGGCCACTTGCGTGAACAATCCGGCCCCCTCACTTGCATCCCACGCGCCGAGGCCCTTATGCTGCGGCGCGAAGGAGAACGATAATGGCTACCGTCAATGTCACCGATGCGAGCTTCCAGACCGATGTGCTCGATAGCGAAACCCCCGTGCTGGTCGATTTCTGGGCCGATTGGTGCGGGCCGTGCAAGATGATCGCGCCTGCGCTGGAAGAGATCAGCGACGAGCTTTCCGGTCAGGTAAAGATCGCGAAGATCGACATCATGGAAAACACCGACATCGCCGCGCAGATGGGTGTGCAGTCGATCCCGCTGATGGTGCTGTTCAAGAACGGCGAAGCGGTGGCGCGCAAACTGGGTGCTGCGCCCAAGAGCCAGCTGAAGGCGTGGCTCGAAGGCGAGTTGTAGGATTGAGCGGCGCCCACCGGGCGCCCCCTTGCGTTACCTCCAGTAATCATGGCGCTCAGCCCCGTCGAAACCGGCCCGAAGCGAGGCAGCACTTCTTGAAAGCACTTGCCCGAACCACAGGGACACGGGTCATTTCGACCAAGCTTTTCGACCAGCTCCTTGTCGCCGTGGACGAAACGCAGGCCGCGCTTTACGTTTGTTTCGCTGGGAAAGCCCTTACGCCGCTTGGACAAACGCTCGAAAGCAGGGCAGGTCGGCAGGGTTTGTGCTCTTGCGTGCCATGATAGCCTCCTGTCATTGCACCCCGAGGACGGGGCACCTCTGCGCTAGCACGCCCGGTGTCGCATCTTAAGCCTAGCCTAGCACCCGCGCCACAAACGCATCCCAGATCGCCGGGCTCGATGCGCCGACGAGCCCGGGCTTGTCTGTCTCGTCGACCCGGTAATCGCTGCCGTCGAGCCGTGCGGCCTTGCCGCCCGCCTCGTTGAGCCACAGCACCCCTGCCGCATGATCCCAGGCAAGCGTGCGCTTGAAGCTCGATATATCGTTCTCGCCCAGCGCAAGGCGGGGATATTGCTCAGCGGCGCAGCGCGGGATGTCGGTGAGCGTGTAGTGCGGGGCGAGCCGGTCATCGACCATTGCCGATTGTTCGGGGGTGAGGAAAATGCGGCTGACGGCGGTGACCGGCGGTTCGCGCCCGGTGGTGCGCGCGGCGATCCGCTCTCCGTTCACAAAAGCGCCTTCGCCGGTGCGGGCGTGGCACAAGCGGTCCTTGATCGGATCATAGATCCACCCCGCGACGGCGCGGCCCGCATCGGCGAGCGCGACGATCATCCCGAACGGCTCCTTGCCTTCGGCGAAGTTCGCCGTGCCGTCGAGCGGGTCGATGATCCAGCACTGGCCCTTGAGGTTTTCGAGCACCGCCGGATCGGCATGAGCGGCTTCTTCGCCGACCACCGCGACGCCCGGTGCCAGCTTGGTGAGCGCTTCGGTAAGAAATGCCTCGACCTCGCGGTCGACGATGGTGACGGGATCGTCCGCGCCTTTCAGCTCGATCTCGTGATCGGCGAGTTGGCGGAAGCGCGGCAGCATCGAACGCTCGGCGGCAAAGCGCATCAGGTCGCGGATCTCGGCGTCGAGCGCGGAGAGGCCGGGCGCGCTCACGACCGGTAGTCCGCGTTGATCGCGATGTAGCCGTGGGTGAGATCGCAGGTCCACACCGTCGCGCGGCCTGCTCCGAGGCCGAGATCGACCGCGATGTCGATGTCGTCACCCTTGAGATGGGCGGCGACCGGGGCCTCGTCGTAACCTTCGATCGGCAGGCCATCGCGCGCGGTCCACACCCCCCCGAACGCGATGGAGAGCCGGTCGCGATCGGCCGGCTCGCCCGCCTTGCCGACCGCCATGACCACCCGGCCCCAGTTGGCGTCCTCCCCCGCGATCGCGGTCTTGACGAGCGGCGAATTGGCGATTGCGAGGCCGATCCGGCGCGCGCTTGCGTCGCTCGCCGCGCCGGAAACGCGGATGGTGATGAATTTTTGGGCACCCTCGCCATCGCGCACCACCAGTTGCGCAAGATTGCGGCACACGTGGGAGAGCGCGGCGGCAAACGCGTTTGCGCCAGGACTGTCCCACCCTTCGATCCGCGTATTGCCAGCCTTGCCTGTCGCAAAAACCATCACCGTGTCGCTGGTCGAGGTGTCGCCATCGACCGTGATGCACGAAAAAGTGGCAGCGTTGGCATCTTCCAGCGCTGCCTGCAGGAAAGCGGGCGCGACATTGGCATCGGTGAAGACATAGCCGAGCATCGTTGCCATGTCGGGGGCGATCATGCCCGAACCCTTGATGATTCCGGCCAATTGCACCCGCGTATCACCGATCATCGCAGAGGCGGCGGCGCCCTTGGCGAAGGTGTCGGTGGTGCCGATCGCATTTGCCGCGTCCTCCCATCCGCAGGGCGCGGCGCGGAGCGCAGTGGCGATACCGGCGCGCGCCTTGTCCTTGGGCAGCGGCACGCCGATCACGCCGGTCGAGGAGACGAACACCTCGTCCTGCGCGCAGGCCAGCGCCTCGGAGACCTGCGCCATGATCGCCTCGACCGCCTCACGCCCGCGATATCCGGTAAAGGCGTTGGAATTGCCCGCATTGACCACCAGCGCCCGCGCGTGGCCTTGCTTCACCGCCTCGCGCCCGAGTTCGACTTCGGAGGACGCGCAGGCGCTTTTGGTGAAGACCCCTGCGACGCTGGTGCCCTCGGCCAGTTCCACCAGGGTCAGATCGCAGCGATCCCAGGCCTTGTAAGCTGCCCGTGCCACGCGCAGCGTCACCCCCGCGATTGCGGGCAAGTCCGGGAACGGGCGGGCGAGGGGGGAGACGGCAATTTCCATGCCCGCGCTCTAGGCGGGGGATGCAAGTCCGTAAATCCGTCAAAGCAGGTGGACGAAACGCGACAATTTCCTTATCTGCAGATGACCATGACCCGGCACATTCTCGCGCTTCTGGCTTTGCTGTCCGGCCTTGCCGCATTCGGCGGCCAGGCGCAGGCCTCGCTTGCCGAGGCGCTGGCGTGCAATGCCAGTATCGCCGCATCGGCCGGGGAAGATGGCGCCGCAAGCGAGAACGCGTCGCCCCGGGCTGCGCCGGAAGCCACTGGCACGATCCGCGCTCACGAAGGTCCCGCCCGCCGCCCCGCCGCTCCGCAACCGTTGCGCCTGCCGGTGCTTATGGGGATCGAACGCGCCCACGAATAGCGCCGCGTTCCGGGATTTCCCGTCTATTTTGCATTGCGCTGCGCTCAACGGCCCGCGCCCACCCACATCGTTACAAGTTCGCGGCCCCCACGCACCGGGCCGCGCCCGGTCCAAGGTTCTGTTCCCATGCTCAACTCCATCATCAAGTCCGTGTTCGGCTCCGCCAATGATCGCTATGTCAAGACATTGCGCAAGATTGTCAGCCAGATCAACGCGCTGGAGCCCGATATTCAGGCGATGTTTGACGATGATCTGCGCGACCAGACCGCAAAGCTGCGCGGCTTGATCGACAATGGCGCCAAGCTCGACGACATTCTTCCCGAAGCCTTCGCCACGGTGCGCGAAGCCTCCATCCGCGTGTTCGGGATGCGACATTTTGATGTCCAGATGATCGGCGGGATCGTGTTGCATCGCGGTGAGATTGCCGAGATGCGCACCGGCGAGGGCAAGACCCTGATGGCGACACTGGCGGTCTACCTCAACGCGCTCGAAGGCAAGGGGGTGCATGTCGTCACCGTCAATGATTATCTCGCCCGGCGCGACGCGGCGGACATGGGGCGGCTCTACAACTGGCTCGGGCTCAGCGTTGGGGTGATCGTTCCCGGAATGAACGAGGAGACCAAGCGCGAGGCTTACAACGCCGACATCACCTACGGCACCAACAACGAGTTCGGCTTCGATTACCTGCGCGACAACATGAAGCACGAACGCGCGCAGATGTGCCAGCGCCCGTTCAACTTCGCGATTGTCGACGAGGTGGATTCGATCCTGATCGACGAAGCGCGCACCCCGCTGATCATTTCCGGCCCGACCGAGGACAAGTCCGAGCTTTACGTCGCGCTCGACCAGGTGGCGCGCGACATTCCGGTTGAGTGGCTCGACATCGACGAGAAGGTCAAGCGCGTCCAGCTGACCGAAGAAGGCCTCGAAGAGGTCGAAAAGCTGCTGCTCGAACGCGGCCTGCTCGCCACCGAAAACCTTTACGACGTCGAAAACACCCAGGTCGTCCACCACCTCGACCAGGCGCTGGTCGCCAACTTCGCCCGCAAGCGCGACACCGACTACATCGTCAAGGACGGCAAGGTCGTCATAATCGACGAGTTCACCGGACGGATGATGGACGGTCGCCGCTGGTCGAACGGGCTGCACCAGGCGGTCGAGGCCAAGGAAGGCGTGCGGATCGAGCCTGAAAACCAGACCATGGCTTCGATCACCTTCCAGAACTATTTCCGCATGTATCCCAAGCTTTCCGGGATGACCGGAACCGCCGCCACCGAAGCGGCCGAGTTCTGGGACATCTACAAGGTCGGCGTGGTCGAAATCCCCACCAACCTGCCGGTCGCGCGGATCGACGAGGAAGACGAATTCTACAAGAACACCGCCGACAAGTTTGGTGCGATTGCCCGTGCGATCAAGGAAAAGCAGGAAATCGGCCAGCCGGTGCTGGTCGGCACGGTGTCGATCGAGAAATCCGAACTGCTGAGCCAGTATCTCGACAAGGAGGGGGTCACACATTCGGTGCTCAATGCCCGCTTCCACGAACAGGAAGCGCATATCGTCGCGCAGGCGGGTCGGCTCGGGGCGGTGACGATCGCCACCAACATGGCCGGGCGCGGCACCGATATCCAGCTCGGCGGCAATATCGATTTTCGGATCGGTGATGAATTGCGCGATGTGCCCGAAGGGCAGGAGCGCGACGAGGGTATCGCCCGGATCCGCGCCGAGGTCGCCGCCGAAAAGCAGCAGGTGATTGCGGCGGGCGGGCTGTTCGTGCTCGGGACCGAACGGCACGAATCGCGCCGCATCGACAACCAGCTGCGCGGGCGTTCGGGCCGTCAGGGCGACCCGGGGCTGTCGCGCTTCTACCTGTGCCTCGAAGACGATCTGCTGCGCATCTTCGGCCCCGATACGCTGTTTGCCAAGATGATGAATTCGAACCTCGCCGATGGCGAAGCGATCGGGTCCAAGTGGCTGTCGAAGGCGATCGAAACCGCGCAGAAGAAGGTCGAGGCGCGCAATTACGACCAGCGCAAGCAGGTCGTGCAATACGACGACGTGATGAACGACCAGCGCAAGGTGGTTTACGAACAGCGTGCCGAGATCATGGATTCCGAAGCGGTCGATGATGTCGTGGTCGATATGCGCCACGACACGATCAATTCGGCCGTGGCTGCCGCCTGCCCGCCCGGCTCCTACCCCGAACAATGGAACATCCAGGCGCTCAAGGCCAAGATCGAGGACGTCTTCGGCCTCCAGCCCCCGTTCGACGAATGGCTGGCCGAAGACCAGGTCGAACCCGAACTGTTCGAGGAACGTCTGCGCACGCTTACCGACGATATGATGACGCGCAAGGTCGACAGCTCCGATCCCGCGATCTGGCGGATCGTCGAAAAGGACGTGCTGCTGCGCCAGCTCGATCACCACTGGAAGGAACACCTCGCCACGCTCGATGCGCTGCGGCAGGTGATCTGGATGCGTTCGATCGCGCAGAAGCAGCCGATCAACGAATACAAGCAGGAAGCCTTCGGCCTGTTCGAGACCATGCTCGACACGCTGCGCGAGGATGTCACCCGGATCCTGTTCCGCGCCGAATTGCGGATCGAGCCGCCGCAGCCGCAGGCGCTGCCCGATCTTCCGGCATTTCTGACGGGGCACATCGATCCGCTCACCGGGCTTGGCGAAACCGGCGACCGGCCGACACTGTTGCCCGCGGCGTTCGGCGCGCTTGGCGGCGCGGCAGCGGCCGGTACGGGGCCGGGCGGGCCGACTGCGGGGACCGATCCCTTCGCCAACCTCAATCTCAGCCGCAATGCCCTGTGCCCTTGCGATAGCGGGAAGAAATACAAGCATTGCCACGGCGCGCTATCGCCGCGCGCGCTCGCTTAGTTTCCGGCTGAAACGGGGGAAGGGCAATGATGATCGGCGCTGTCCCGTTGCTGCTGGTGCTGGGGTTCCTGATCACCGCGCTGCTCTATGCGAGCGTCGGGTTTGGGGGCGGATCGACCTATTCGGCGCTGCTGGCGCTGTCGGGGCTCGATTACCGGTTGCTGCCGCTGATCAGCCTTGCCTGCAACATCGTGGTGGTGGCGGGATCGAGCATCCGCTTTGCCCGCGCCGGGATTACCCCTTGGCGCAAGGCGCTGGTGCTCGTGGCGCTCGGCGCACCGATGAGCTTTCTGGGCGGGCTTACGCCGATCAAAGAGGCGACCTTCCTTGCGCTGTTGGGGGCGAGCCTGGTGCTGACCAGCCTCACCTTGCTGATCCCGGTGCGCGAGAACGCTGATGGCACGCCCACCCGGGCGGCGCGCTGGATGCCCTTCGCGGCCGCACCGCTCGGCTATTTCTCGGGCCTGGTCGGAATCGGGGGCGGCATCTTCCTCGCGCCGCTGCTGCACCTGTCGCGCTGGGACGGGGCCCGCGGGATCGCGGCAACTGCGAGCCTGTTCATCCTCGTCAACTCGCTGTTCGGCATGGCCGGGCAATTGCTCAAGAACGGCCCCGACCTGTTCGGCCAGGCGCTTGGCGCGGCGCTGCCGCTGCTGGTGGCGGTGGTGATCGGCGGACAGATCGGCAGCCTCTTTGCCGCGCGCCTGCTGCCGCCGCGATGGATCCGCTGGCTGACCGCGCTGCTAGTGCTCGTCGTCGGGGTGCGGTTGCTGGCGGGGGTGTGATGGGCTAATCCGCTCCCCTCACCGTGACACAATCGAGGGGCCGACGATCATGCGCTCAGGACGAAGGCTCATCTGCGCAGCGCTGCTGTTGGCCAGCGGAACCTTGCCCATCTGCGCGCAGGAGACGCCGCCGCAAGGCTCAGGTGAAACGGCGCCCGGCACCGCGGCGCAAACGGTCGAGGGTTCCGCAGACGGTAGCAACCAGGCCCTTTCTGCGCGTATCCCCACAGGCTATCCCGCCAGAGCTTTGCGCGAACAGCGTCAAGGCACCGTGGCACTCACGGTGACCGTCACGCCCGAGGGCCGGGCGACAGGCTGCGTGGTGACGCAGTCCAGCGGCCATCCCGACCTTGATCATGCGGCCTGCAAGGAGCTTACGGAAAAGGCCCGCTTCGATCCCGCCCTTGATGAGAAGGGCGAACCTGTCTCCGCGCAGTTCAGCACGAAGATCACCTTTCGGATCAAGTGAAGCTGAGGACGAAAGTGGCTCCCCGAGTAGGATTCGAACCTACGGCCATTCGATTAACAGTCGAATGCTCTACCGCTGAGCTATCGGGGAGCAACCGGCGGCCGAAACCGCTGGCAGAGGCGCGCGTATATGGGGCGGGGGCTGCGATTGCAAGCGGGTTTTGGCCCGATCCGCACCGCCGCTATTCGGTAATGAACTGTTCGGCGACGATGCGTTCCTCGAGCGACTGGCCGGGGTCGAACAGCAAGGTCAGCGCCATGTCGTCGGCGATCTGGAGCCATACCTCGGCAATATCGCGCAGCTCCTTCTGGTCGGCCACCGCCGCGACTGGGCGCTTGACCGGATCGAGCACGCGAAAGCCGATCCGCATTCGGTCCGGCAGGATCGCGCCACGCCAGCGTCGCGGGCGGAACGGGCTGATCGGGGTCAGCGCCAGCATCCTGCTGTCGAGCGGCAGGATCGGGCCGTGCGCGGAAAGATTATAGGCGGTCGATCCCGCCGGGGTCGCCACCAGCACCCCGTCGCACACCAGTTCGCGGATCCGCACCCGGTCGCCCACAGTCACCTCGATCTTGGCGGTCTGACGGGTTTCGCGCAGCAGCGACAGCTCGTTGATGGCGCACATGTGGTGCTGTTCGCCGTCCTGCGTGATCGCATCGACCCGCAGCGGCGCGATGGTCCAGCGCCGTGCCTTGGCCACCCGCGCGGCGATCGCGGCGCGCCTGTCATAGCGGTTCATCAGGAAACCGACGGTGCCAAGGTTCATGCCGTAGGCGGGGATCACGCGCCCGGCATCGGCCATGGCGTGCAGGGTCTGCAACATGAACCCGTCGCCGCCCAGCACCACCACCGCATCGGCGGCCTCGATCGGGACCCAGTCGCCCTGGCGGCACAGCGCGGTATAGGCTTCCTGCGCACGCGGTGTTTCGCAGGCGAGGAGCGCCAGGCGCTGAAACGCGGTTTCTCCGTTGCTCGCCATGCTTCCCCCTCTGCGGGCACGATGGGCGATGACCCACTTATCCCCGACGCAGCGCCAAGCGATAACCCTGATGTGCCAGATTCGGGCGGATTGCAATTGATGCAGGCGCGCCTGCAAATCAATGATTAAGGCAGGCGCGGAAAGGACGCAGATGGACGAGGGGCGCACATCCTTGCGGGGGGCCGCACGCGGGCGTTTGCCCGGGGTGAAGCCCGGCGCGCTTGAAGCCGATCTGCTGCGCGCGCTCGACCGGCGCGAGATCGAGGTCTTGTTCCAGCCGCAATTTGCCTGTGTCAGCGGCGCCGTGGTCGGGGCCGAGGCGCTGGCGCGTTGGCGTCACCCGACGCTGGGCGCGATCGGTGCGCGCGACCTGTTTGCGATTGCCGAGCGGGCCGCGCTGGTCGCGCCTCTGTCGCGCCATGTGGTCGCAAGGGCGCTGGAGGATGCCGCGACCTGGCCCGGCAACCTCGGCTTGTCGCTCAACATCACGCCCGAAGAGCTCGCAGACCCGCGCTTTGCTGCGGATTTTGCGGCGCTGATCGGCCAGTCGCAGATCGCGCCGCAGCGTCTGATGCTCGAAATCACCGAAGACCTGCTGCTGCGCAATCTGGCCCAGGCGGCGAGCGCGCTCAAAGCGCTGCGCGCGCTCGGGTTTCGCACCGCGCTCGATGATTTCGGGGCGGGGTTCTGCAATTTCCGCTATCTGCGCGAATTGCCGCTCGATGCGCTGAAACTCGACAAGGCGATGCTCGAAGGGGTGCCGGGCGATGCGACCGCGCTAGCCGTGCTGCGCGCGATCCTGGCGCTCGGCCGGGCGCTCGATCTCGGGGTTTATGCCGAAGGTGTCGAGAGCGAGATCCAGCGCGCCGCGATCACCGCGGAAGGCTGCGATTACTGGCAGGGGTTCCTGCGCGCACAGCCGATGCCGAGCGATGGGGTGATCGCGCTCGCTCGCACCGCGCGCGGCATGGGCCACGGCTGAAGCGCCGCGCCTGTCAGCCGCGATCCCCGGTCGCTCAATCCTTGGGTTCGGCGCTGCAGGTCAACCCGTCCGGGCCCTTGCGCGGCGGCGCGCCAGGTCCGGCAGAGCCCTGCGCTTCGCAGCGCCGCACGGTCGGCAGATCGTCGGGCAATTCGGCAAGCCGGTTGCGGCCCGCGCCGTCCTTGACCAGTTCGAACCCGTCATACAGCACCCCGGTGTTGAGAAAGGCGCGCAGCGTCAGGCGATCGGGGGCGATGTCGATGGTCTGGAACAGGCTGGTGTCCTCGGCCACCCGGTCGGGCTGCCATCCTGACCGGTCGTTCAGCGCATACATCTTGGCGCCCGCGACAGAGACCATGTAGACCGGCCCCTGAAAGGACCCGCCCGCACGCGCCTCGCGCCCGGCCGCGCTGCCCGCCTCGGCGGTCAGGCGCCCATAGCAGTGATCGTGGCCTTGCAGCACCAGATCGACATTGTGCTTCTCGAACACCGGCTTCCACGCGGCCTTGAGCCGGTTGGTGTCACCCGGGCGCGCGCAGGTGAAGATCGGCTGGTGAAACAGCACGAGTTTCCACGGCCCCGGCGCGCTGGCAAGGGTCTGGTCGAGCCACGCGGTCTGGCTCTCCCGGGTGCCCAGATCGAGCGCCGAGGTGCCATCGAGCACCACGATCCTGACCCCTTGGTAATCGACGAAATAGGTGGTCGCTGGCGCGCTCTCAGCGCCATTCTGCGGCAAATTGAATTGCACCTGCCAATGTCCGCCGAGCCGCCGCTGTTCGCTGCCATCGGGTGCCACGTCGTCGATATATTCGTGATTACCTGGGGCGGGCACCTGCGGGACGCTGGCGAGCGCCCAGCCCCCGGTGGCGGTCCATTCGCCCCATTCATCGTCGTGCACCATGTCATCGCGGCTGGCGACCAGATCGCCCGCATGCAGCATCAGCGCCGGGTTTGCCGTTTGCAGCAGCGCGCGGCGCCAGGTGAGCGAGCCGACATCGAGTATGCGGTTCTGGGTATCGCCAAGGTAGATCAGCGTGAACGGCGCGCTGCCCGCTTTGGCGGTGCGGAACTGGTGCCATTCGGAAAAACCCGCGCTTCCCTTGACCCGGTAAGCATAGGCGGTGTCGGGCTTGAGCGCGGTGAAAGCGGCCTTGTGATAGCGCGCCTCGCCGTTTTCGCTGATGGTGGCGACGTTGCTGCCCACAATCGCGACCGCGCGCGCGGCAAAGCCGGGGGCGGGGACCAGCTCGACCAGTTCGGCCACACTTTCGGCCGCGGCCATGTCGGTGCGCCAGGCGACCTGCATTTCGCTTGCCGGGTTGGCCCCGGCGGTCAGCACGATGCGGTCGGGCAGGGTGCGCGCGGCATAGGGGGT
>Ga0224722_1000239_pt1 | contig 31680 bp, 33 predicted proteins | sample Balambano_FR1_Me_FD_161646 | JGI IMG/M metagenome (GOLD analysis project Ga0224722, IMG submission 161646) | Freshwater sediment microbial communities from Lake Towuti, South Sulawesi, Indonesia - Balambano_FR1_MetaG | ecosystem: Environmental > Aquatic > Freshwater > Lake > Sediment | place... | reverse complement strand
GCGCACCACGCCGGTCTGTCGCTCCTACGATGGCGAGCGCTTCGACGTGGGCAAGGGGCCGATCCCCCCGCTGCACTTCAACTGCCGCTCGCTGCGCGTGCCGGTGCTCGACGGCGATGCCCTGGGCTCGCGTCCCTTCGTGGCGGCAACCCGCGCCCAGGTGCTGCGCGAATATGCCGAGCAGAACGGGCTGAAGGTGCCCAAGACCCGTGACGGTCTGCCCTACGGTCACAAGACCGCGTTCGACCAATTCGCTCGCCGCCGCGTTCGGGAGCTGACGGGCCGGGTGCCGGGCCGCACCACCTACCAGGAATGGCTCTCGACTCAGAGCGCGGCCTTCCAGGACGATGTGCTGGGGCCGACCCGCGCGGCGCTATTCCGCCGGGGTGGACTGACGCTCGACAAGTTCGTGAACCGGAGGGGCGACGAGCTGACGCTCAGCCAGCTCGCCACCCTTCATGAGGACGCCTTCAGGGCCGCAGGACTGGACCCGAAGGGCTTCCGAGATTAACTGACGCGCGGCTTGCCGCCCGTCGACACTTCGCTGCCCGACGCATTGCCGGACTTCGCAGGCTTGGTGCTCGGCTTGGGAGCACGAGTGGGCTTCGACCGAGCCTTGCTCATGTCGGGCTTCGGCGCGCCTTGGCTGTTAGCATCTGCCATGATGGTCTCTCCTTCAGAGCTCCTCGGGAGATCAACGGTCATGGGGCTAGGAGGTTGCGGGCCAGGCAGGGAGATCTGGCCTGGCCCGCGTCTCGTGCCAACGAGAATGGTAGGGGAGGCTGGATTTGCACCAACGACGCGGGGGTTATGAGCCCCCTGTCCCACTGTGGCTCTCCTTCAGGTGGCACTTCTGTTGCCAGGCAGTACCCGCCCCTGTGAATTTACGCCGCCAGGCGGAGAGCAGTGCCCTCGTCGTTGTCGTTGACAGTTAAGTCTTCTTGCCAGCATAACGGGCTGACCTAACGGGCCGCGTCCTACATCTCTCCGCGCAGTCGATCCTAGTTCACCCCCGTCAACGGCACAGTGGGCGCGTTACCCCCATGAGGCTCTGTCGCAGCAAGGTTTCCCAAGGGGAACGCGACCAGACCAGCTACTTCCCATACGCTGCTGCCCCTCGCTATCTGGACAGCCCTCTGTGCCGATGGTGGAGGTGGCGGGTACTGCCCCCGCGTCCTCACGCATCAATCAGCAGACCGTGTTACGGCCATACCGGCCCCTCTCCAGGGAGGCTTACCCGAGGGGTCTCCCCTTCGAGGGGCCGGTCCAGCCTCTATGCCCAGCCTTGCCTTCCACGGCAATCATCTTTTGCCCTTGCCCTCCGAGCTCCCCTGGGCCTATATCCCGATCAGCCGCCGGATGGCCGGAGGTGACACGGCATGTGCCGATAATCAGGAGATTGAGACATGGCTCTCAAGACGATCTACGATAACCAGGACGACATTCCCGAACAGTATCGCGATCTCTTCACCGAGCGGAACGGGAAGTGGGAGCTCACCGGCATCGAAGGGATCAAGACCCCAGCCGATGTGGAGCGGGTGCAGACCGCGCTGAACAAGGAGCGCGACGAGCACAAGAAGACCAAGGACAAGCTGGCGCTGTTCAATGACCTCGATCCCGAGGAAGTCCATGCCCAGCTGGACCGCCTTCCGGAGCTGGAAGCGGCGGCGGGCGACAAGCTCGACGAGGCCAAGATCGAGGAGATCGTCGAAGGACGCATCCGCACCAAGCTCGCCCCGGTCGAACGGGAACGCGATCGCGCCATCAAGGAGCGCGATGAGGCCAAGGCCGAAGCCGACACCGCCCGCAACGAGATCCGCAGCCGCGACATCAAGTCCAAGGTGATGGATGCGGCGGTTAAGGGCAAGGTGGTCGACACCGCCCTGGACGATGTCATCATGCTCGCTGAGCGGGTCTTCGAAGTCAACGAGGACGGCACCGTCACGGCCAAGGATGGCATGGGCGTAACGCCCGGCGTCGATCCGGCAGCCTGGCTCCAGGAGATGCAGGAGCGGCGTCCGCACTGGTGGCCTGCGAGTGAAGGCGGCGGCGCGGGTGGCGGCGGTGGCGGCGGCAGCTCCACCAAGAACCCCTGGAAGAAGGATCAGTGGAACATGACCGAGCAGGGTCGCCTGTTCCGCGAAAATCCTGAGAACGCGGAGCGCCTTGCCAAGCTGGCTGGGACCACGGTTGGTGGGCCGATGCCCGCTTCGTAAGATTTCTAGTTGCCCGACGTCCCAGATGACACTATACAGCTGTCATCTGGGGCAGTCGTGACATGGCTCAGGGTTGCTCCGAACAGGGAGACCAGGCCATGCGGCGGTGGCTCCGAGATCTCGCTTTCACTAGAGGGAGCCAGTCATGGCCGCAGGACCCATTACCCAGATCTCGGACGTCGTCGTTCCCGAGATCTTCACCCCGTACTCGCAGCAGCTCACCGAGACCAAGTCTCGGCTGATTGCCAGCGGCGCGATCGTTCGCGATGCCCAGCTGGACGCGATGCTCGCTGGAGGCGGTCTCACTTTCAACGTGCCGTCGTGGCGCGATCTGGACGATGACGCCGAGCGCGTCTCGACCGACAGCGTTCCGGCCGAATACACCAACGGCGTCGCTGACCCCGATCCCCAGAAGATCGAAAGCGACACCGAGCTCGCGGTGCGGCTCAGCCGTAACCAGAGCTGGGCCACTGCCGACCTTGCGTCGACGCTGGCCGGTGCCGATCCGGCTTCCGCGATCGCTGCGCGCGTCGGTGCCTACTGGACCCGTCGTCTCCAGGCCGCGTTTATCGCGACCATGACCGGCGTCTTCGCCGACAACGATGCGGCTCCGAGCGGCTCCGAGCACGTTCAGGGCGACATGACCAACGACATTTCCGGCGCGAGCTACTCCGCCGGTGTCACGGACTTCTCTGCGGAGGCGTTCCTCGACGCGGGCCTCACCCTCGGCGACAGCCAGGATGGCCTCGGTCTGGTCATGGTGCACTCGGTTGTTTACAACCGGATGCAGAAGAACAACCTGATCGACTTCATCCCGGACAGCAATGGTCAGGTCACCATCCCGACCTTCCTCGGCAAGCAGGTCATCATCGATGACAACGTGCCCCACAGCGGCAACATCTACCAGACCTGGATCTTCGGGGCTGGTGCGGTGCGGCTCGGCATGGGCTCGCCGGAGGTGCCGACCGAGATCCACCGTCTGCCCGGCGCGGGCAACGGCGGTGGCGCGGAGACGCTCTACAACCGCGTCGAGTGGATGATCCACCCGGTGGGTCACAAGTATGCCGGCACGCCGCCCAACGGTGGCCCGAGCAACGCCTCGACTTCCAACAACCTGGCCAACGCCGCGAGCTGGCAGCGTGTGTTCTCTGATCGCAAGATGATCAAGATCGCCCGACTGATCACCCGCGAAGCCTAACTGAGCGCGGGGGAGGCTTGTCCTCCCCCAAGCTGAAAGGAACAGAGATGGCAAAGGGATATCCTCGCGGTCTGGCTCGCGGAAACAAGGCCAAGAAGGACAGCAACACGATCCGGCTAACCCTGGACGAGGCGCTGACTTTCACTGGCGCGACCGGCGCGGCTGTGTTCGCCACCAAGGCTCTGGAGGGCCTGCCCGAGGGCAACATTCTCCTCCTGGGCGCTGTATCGAACCTGACCTTCACCGGCCCGACTTCGGCCAATCTGGCGAACGACTTCCAGGGCGACTACTCCATCGGCACCGCGCCGACGGCGGACAACGACCTGTCGGACACCAACGAGGCCAACATCATCGCCTCTACTCCCATCCCCGCCGCCACCGCTGAGGTGTCGGCGAATGTTCGTGCGACGAACGCCACCCAGGCGATCATCGACAACACGGCTGGCGACATGGAGGTCAACCTGAACGTCTTGCTGGACGCCGATGAGGTGACCAACGGCGAGGACGTGGACATCACCGTCACTGGTACGGTGGACATCGCCTACATCGTGCTGGGCGACGACTAAGGAGCGAGCATAATGGCGAAGACGGTGACCCTGGAGCAGGCTCTCAAGAAGCTGGACACCAAGAACGCGGATCACTGGACCGCCGATGGGCTCCCGCGCATGGACGTGCTCCATGAAATGACCGGCAACAGCGAGCTGACGCGCGCTGAAGTCTCGAAGGCCGCGCCCAACTTCACCAAGGACAACCCGTCCACGGAGAAGGGCGAGGCCCCTGAGCCCTCGGGCACCACTGCCCAGGGGACGGACGCAGATCCCAATCCGACGATGCCCGGCGAGACCAACGACGAGATCAAGGGTGACGATACCCAGGAGAACGTCCGCGAGGCCAAGCCGGGCGAGCGCCAGGATGCCGACGGCACCCTGACTGCTTCGGCGGAGAACGACCGCAACGAAGGTCGCTCGGATGAAGCGCTGCATGTGGACGCCGATGGCGAGCCCACTGCGTCGCGCGAGAACGAGCAGCTTGCTGGCACGTCGGACATGCCGCCTCCACAGAATGCGGATGGCTCGATCACGTCCAATCGTCAGACCAATGACGAAGACGCCGCGCGCCGCGCGGGCTTCGAGCCCGACAGCGCCGACGAGGAAATGAACGAGCTGGAGCGGACCAATCCGGACGATGCTTCGGAAAAGGACCAGGGCGAGATCGACGATCTCGATGCTGAGCTGGCCAAGCTGGACGAGCAGCTCGCCGCCGAGGAGGAGGAGCTCAACGAGCGCCGCCGCCGCGCGGAGCGAGTGCGCGCCCAGCGCGATGCCCTCGTGGAGCGCCGGGACCGCAAGGTCGATCCCCAGGCCGACATGAAGGATCGTCTGGCCTTCATCAAGCGGCAGACCGCTGCCCGCGCCGAGCGCGCCGGGGACGATCGTCTGGCTCGTGAGCTCGCCATGCAGTCGCGCGGCATCGGCTCCAGCCCGCTCGATCAGTCGCTGGCTACCCGCCCGCGCCCGCGCCGCGATCTCCCGAAGGCCGAGTAACAGGTGGCGAGGCGATTTGCAACCCTGCGAGGCAGGTGGGCAGGTCGCCTCCAAGCCGTGCTTTATCATATCCGGGAGCGTGCCCGGCTTCTTCGCCAGGCGGCGGCAGAGGAGGAGACTGAGGAGTAGGTGAGCAATGGCTTTCACGGTCGAGGATGGCACCGGAGTAGCTGGAGCCAACGCCTACATCACCATCTCCTACGCCGATACCTATCACGCCGAGCGAGGCAATGCGGAATGGACGGGCGACGATACTGCCAAGGAGCAGGCCATCGTTCGCGCGACCGACTACATCGAGACCAGGTGGGCCGATAAGTTCTTGGGCCGCGTTGAATTCACGGACCCTCTGCAGGCCCTGAGCTTCCCCCGGCTCTACCTCTATGACCGCAATGGTCTGCTCGTTACTGGCATTCCGGAGCTCCTCAAGCGCGCCACCGCCGAATACGCGCTGCGCGCGCTCACCTCAGAGCTTTTGCCTGACCCGACGGTGCCCGGCTCCTCTGGGTTCGTGACCGGTGTGCGCGAGCGTGTTGGTCCCATCGAGACTGAAACCACCTATGCAGACGTCTCCCAGCAGACGCCGCTTCTACGGGCCTACCCGTTGGCCGACCGCATGATCGCCATGCTCGTTGGCCGACCGGGACGGTATGTGTATCGCTGATGGCCATCGACTATGATGCCCTGGCCGCCACGGCGCGTCGCCTGGTCGACAACGCGGGCAAGGACGTAGTGGTCCGCCGCCTCGGCACGTCCGCTGCAGATCCCTCCAAGCCCTGGCGCGGCGCGACCGGGGGTGGGGTGAGCGCTGCCCAGGAGGTGACGCTGAGCGCGGTATCTGTGCCGCCCGCGTCCATGATCAATCTCGGTGGACGCATGTTGGCCAACGATGAGCTGGCCCAGCGGCTCTCGGCGGTATATATCGCGGCCACTGCTGAAGGTGGGCCGGAAGATCTGTCCGGCTATGATGAGCTGGTCGATGGCAGTTCTGTGTTCCGCATCGTGGAGCTCGACACGCTCCGCCCAGCGGACAAGACCTTGCTCTACTTCATCGGGGTGGAAGCATGAGCCTCACGATCACCCAAGCCCGCGACGAGATGTCCACGCTGTTCAATGATGCCTGGGAAGCCTCGGCGTATGCCGCTTTCCCGGTCATGTGGGATGACGTTGGAGAGCCGGTAGGTGCCGCCCGCTCCCCCTGGGCTCGCTTCTCTGTGCGCCACGCCGATGGCGGGCAAGCCACGCTGGCCAGCATTGGTGGTGTCCGCCGTTGGCGGCGCGAAGGGACCATCTTCGTGCAGCTATTCGCACCTGCAAACGAGGGATTGTCTCGGCTCGATGAGATGGCTATAGTCGCCATGAGAGCCTTCGAGGGCAAGACGACAGCAGGGGGCGTTTGGTTCCGTGATGTCCGACTGCGCGAGGTTGGCGTGGACGGCAATTGGCAGCAGTTCAATGTGCTGGCTGACTTTGAGTATGACGAGATCCGGTAGGAGGCAAGTGTGGCCCAAGTAAACAAGATCGACGGCAACATCACGGGGCTGCGCTACGCCGAGGAGGCGTCGCTCAAGACCCTTCCCGGCAGCCCGGTGTGGTATCCACTGGAGCCGAACAGCTACAACGACTTCGGCGGCAATCTGTCGATGGTTGCGCGCAACCCCATCAACCCCTCGCGCCAGCGCAAGAAGGGTGTGATCACTGACCTGGAAACGGCGGGTGGTTTCTCCTCGGACCTGACCCAGACCAACCTTCAGGATCTCCTCCAGGGCTTCATGTTCGCCGACGCGCGTGCCAAGGGTGTCGAAGAGCCGACTAATGTGGACGGCACCGACGATGAGTTCGATGTCGCTGACACCGAGGGCTTCTACGTCGGTAGCCTGGTCCTGGCGACCGGCTTCGCTGACGACGCCAACAACGGGGTGCACTACCTCGATGCAGTCACGGCAGATACTTCCGTCGGCACGACCAGCAGCCTGGTCGACGATGCTTCGCCGGACGGCACGCTCACCGTCGTGGGCTTCCAGGGCGCTTCCGCGGACCTGGAGATCGATGCTTCCGGCTCCCTGCCCGCTCTGGTCTCGACCACCAAGGATCTGACTGAGCTAGGCGTGATCCCTGGCGAGTGGATCTACATCGGCGGCGATGCTGTTGGCACGCAGTTCGCCACCGCCGCCAACAACGGCTTCAAGCGCGTCCGTTCGGTCTCGACCAACGCCATCACGCTCGACAAGAGCGACAGCGCCATGGTCACCGATGCTGGCACCGGCAAGACCATCCGAGTGTTCCTGGGCCGGGTGCTCAAGAACGAGACGGGCTCGCTCATCAAGCGCCGGACCTATCAGCTGGAGCGCACCCTTGGTGCCCCGGATGATAGCCAGCCCACTCAGATCCAGAGCGAATATCTGGTCGGCGCGGTCCCGAATGAGTTCACGCTCAATATCCCGACCGCCGACAAGGTGACCGCAGATCTGGCCTTCGTGGGCCTGGACTACGAGACCCGCGATGCCGCGACCGGCGTCAAGAGCGGCACCCGCCCGGCGCTGGTAGAGGCGGATGCCTTCAATACCAGTTCGGATATCACTCGCCTGAACATGGCCGTGGTGATCGCTGGCAACGAGGCCCCCACGCCGCTGTTTGCGTTCGTGACCGAGCTCTCGGTGGCAATCAACAACAACGTGTCCGCCGCCAAGGCGGTGGGCGTGCTCGGTGGCTTCGACACGATCGTCGGCACCTTCCAGGTGTCCGGCAACGTGACCGCCTACTTCTCGAACGTCTCCGCGATGGCTGCGGTGCGCGCCAACTCCAGCGTCACGCTGGACTTCGCCGCCGTGAAGAACAACGCGGGCTGGATCGTCGACCTGCCGCTCATCTCCCTGGGCGATGGTCGGGCCAACATCGAGCAGGACCAGGCAATCACCCTGCCGCTTTCGATGGACGCTGCGACTGCCGCGAGTATCGACGCCAATCTCGACTACACCCTCATGCTGGTGTTCTTCGACTATCTGCCGGATGCGGCCGATAGCTGATCCCTACGGGGGCCGGGCCGTGCCCCCACCCACCTGTGAGAAGGAGCGCTCACACCATGTCCATGTATAAGCAGTTCAAGACCGATACCGACCTGGAGAAGGAAGGCATCGATCTCAACTACGGTGACTTCATCGTCAAGGTAGCCCGCGCGGGCGGCGGCAACAAGAAGTTTGCCCGCGTGCTGGAAGCCAAGATGAAGCCGGTGCGCCGCGCCGTGCAGACCGAGAGCCTCGACAACAAGCGTGCCGAAGCGCTGATGCGCGAAGCCTATGCTGAAGGCGTCGTTCTGATGTGGTCCGTCCGCGTCAAGGCCGACGACAAGGGCAAGCCGGTCGAGCCGCTGCAGCTGATGACTGAGGGTGATGGCAACACCGTGTTCGTCCAGGGCATCGAAGGCCCGGACGGTGATGTCCTCCCCTTCAACGTCGAGAACGTGGTCGCGACCTTCCAGGCGCTGCCCGAGCTCTTCGCGGATATCCGCGAGCAGTCCGGGAAGATGGGTCTCTTCCGCCAGGCTGGCCAGGAAGCCGACGCGGGAAACTGAGAGAGGTCCTGCTCTACGAGCTGGAGCAAGGCCCGGTAGAGCAAAGGATTATTCGGGACTGCATCAGGCGTGGCCTGCCCTTTCCCGAGCGGATCCAGAACGCGCCTGTCCTTGGGCCAGGACTTGATCTCTACCTCCGGGCCTTCTACGAGCTCGACGCGAGCAGGCCCTTTGGGATGGCTGAAGGGCCGATCCCATGGGGAGCGATCGAGCAATGGTGCGGGTCGCTTCAACTCAATGAGGAGGAGCGCGAGGACATGCACTATCTGGTCCGGCAGCTGGATAACTGCTACCTCCAGTTTCGCGCTTCGAAGAGGCCCAAGAAGTGACGGACCTGAACGGCTTCTCTGCGCGCATGCGCCGTCGCGGGCGACAGGTCGAGGATGGGGCGAACAAGGCCAAGCGCCAAGTCGCCCTCATCGCGGACCGCGAGCTCGTGCTCGAAACGCCGGTCGATACGGGCCGTGCGCGTTCCAACTGGATCGTCTCCCTAGGCGCTCCGGTCCTGGACGCGCGCGAGCCCTATGCACCCGGCGAAAAGCTGGGCAAGGGTGAGCGCCGCAACGCCCAGGCGGCAATCGAGCAGGGCACTGTTCGAATTGCTCTGTCCAAGCCTGGACAAGATATATACATCTCAAACAATGTGGACTATATTGGTCGCTTGAATGACGGCTCTTCCGCTCAGGCCCCGTCTGGTTTCGTCCAGGCAGCGGTCACCCGAGCGGCAGCAGCAGTAAGAGGGGCACGAGTGCTCGATGGCGACTGAGCGGATCCAGATTGTAGTAACGGAGCGCGGAGCCCGCGAGGTTCGCCGTAACCTCGAAGACATCGGGTCGAGCGCGTCGTCCGCCGGGGGCGCGGTGACGCTCCTCAAGCGCGCCCTCGGCGGTATCGGCGTTGGTCTGCTGGTGCGTGAGCTCACGCTGCTGGCGGACACCTACACGAATATCCAGAACCGACTGAAGGTCGTCACCAATGGCTCAGCAGAGCTGCGCGCGGTGACCGAGGAGCTCTTCCGTATCTCCAATGAGACCCGCTCGTCGTTCGAGGCTACCGCCTCGATCTACTCGCGCGTTGCTCTGGCAGCGGCCAACCTGGGCCGCTCTCAACGTGAGCTGCTGGACTTCTCCGAGAGCCTCAACCAGGCCGTGATCCTGTCTGGTGCGTCCGCTCGCGAAGCCGAGGGCGCGCTCATTCAGCTGTCCCAGGGCTTGGCCTCTGGCACGCTGCAAGGCGACGAGCTGCGTTCGGTCTTGGAGCAGCTGCCTCTGGTGGCAGACGTGATCGCCGACTACATGACCTCCTTGGGCCGCTTCGGCACTGTCACGCGCGGCGAGCTGCGCACCCTGGCCAAGGAAGGCGCAGTCACTGCCGAGATCGTTCTCGACGCCTTCAAGGGTGCGCGCGGCGAGCTCGCTGAGCTGTTCGCCCAGACCACGCCGACGATCGAGCAATCTTTGACTGTTCTCAAGAACCGCTTCATGGAGCTGTGGGGCGAATTCATCACGACCTCTGCCTTGGCCCAGACGGTGGCCCAGGGCATCCTGTGGATTGGTGAAAACCTTGACAACATCATCCCCTTGGTGGTCGCCACCGGGGCAGCGTTCGCTGCCTGGACGATTGGCTCGTCTATTGCGGCGGTGCTCGGCCCGCTGATCGCCCTGGAGCGCGCTCTCGGCGCATCGTCGCTCGCCGCAGCCCTGTTCGGCATCTCGATGAAGGGTGCTCAGGCGGCGGTCAACAGCTTCACCGTCGCGATCGCCGCCAACCCCCTGGGCGCTCTTCTGGTTGCCATCACGGCCACCATCGCGCTGCTCTATACCTTCGGCGACGAGATCAAGGTCACCGAGGATGGGGTGGTGTCGCTCCAAGACGTATTCGTGGCGACCTTCCAGCTCATCGGAGAGAGCCTCTCCCAGGTGACGGCCTATTTCCAGGCGGCTTGGGAAGCCACCTTCGAGGCGGTTGACGCAGTGCTGCGAGCTCTTGGCACGACCTTCGAGACGGTGCTGGGCGCGGTGCTGGCGTTCGCCAAGGCGTTCGCGAACAACTTCATCGGCCTGTTTGCCTTCGCGGGGCGCGCCATCCAGATCATCTGGAACAACTTCCCCGGCTTCATGGACCAGATCTTCGTAAAGGTGGTGAACCTGGGCGCGACCGCTGCCGAGGCGCTGCTCAATGCCTGGCAGGTGCCGCTCCGCCTGATTGCGGGTGGCTTGAGCCTGATCGATGATGAAGCCGGGGCCGCGCTGAACGGTTTCCTGAACAACTTCAATATCAATATTCCGCGCGCGCAGCTCAGCGATGCCGGTCGCCAAGTGGGCGAGGATCTGGCTGCTGCCGCTGGCCAGGCGTTCACCACGGACTACATCGGCAATGCCGCTGATGTGGTCATGGCTCGCGCTCGCCAGATTGCTGAAGCCCGCAATGCCGAGCAGCCGGTCGACCTTACCCAGGCGGGCACCGCCCTGCCGCGTGAGCTGGAGGAAGCAGAGAAGAAGACCAAGAAGCTCAAGGACGCTGAGGAGGAGGCCCGCGAGGCGCTGGCTCGCTTCCTGTTGGAGATCGATCGGGAGATCGAGCTGCTGGGCATGTCCAACCGCGAGCGCGAACGAGCAGAGATGCTCTACCGCCTGGAAGACGAGATGAAGCGACGTCTCACAGACACGGAACGTGAGCTCGTGAACGCGCGCATCGATAGCCTCCAGGTGGCCCGCGACCAGCGCTACCTGAAGGACTATGTGCAGGATCTCGAAGACGAGAACATGCTGCTCCAGTATACCGGGCGCGAGCACGAGATCCGGGCCGGTCTGCTGCGCGTAGAGCGCGATCTTGGCCGCGAGCTCACGCCGGTCGAGCAGGAATACCTACGCACCCTCCTGGGCCAGAACGAGGCCCTCCGCAACCAGAACGACCTGCTGGAAAGCACGGTCGGCGCGCGGCAGGCTTTCTACGATGACCTGAGCGACGTTCAGGCGCTGCTGGCTGACCCGACTTCTGGCTTCACCAGCGAGGATGCCTTCAACAGTCTGGCCGGGGGTGACCTGGCGGGCTTCTTCGAAGGCACGCGCGCTCAGCTGGACGCGACCCTCGCGACCTACCAGACCTACTACGACCAGATCTCGGCCATGCGAGATGCCAACCTCATCGACCAGGAGAGCGCCGCCCAGGCGCTTGCCAACGTCGAGGTGGCCATGCTGGAGGCCCGGCTGCAGCAGCAGAAGAGCTTCTTCGGCACCCTAGCTCAGCTGTCCTCGTCCAAGAACCGAGAGCTCGCAGCGATCGGTAAGGCGGCAGCTATCACCCAGGCGACCATCGACGGCTACCTGGCCGTGCAGAAGGCGCTGTCGGCGTTCCCGCCTCCGTTCAACTTCATCGCGGCGGCTGCGGTCGGCGCGGCGACGGCTGCCAATGTTGCGGGCATCCTGAGCCAGAACGCCAACTTCATGACCGGTGGCTCGATGCGCGTTGGCGGCTCGGGTGGCCCGGATAGCCAGATGGTCGCCTTCCGCGCTTCGCCCGGCGAGCAGATTGATGTGCGCACCCCGCACCAGGTCCGCAAGGGCACCGGCTCGTTCGGCGAAGGAGGGGGCGACGGTGGCTCGCCGCAGCTCAACGCGCGCATCGTGAACGTGCTCGATCCCGCGCTGGTTGGTGACTTCCTGGAAACGCCTGAAGGCGAGCAGATGCTCATCAACGTCATGCGCCGCAACGGAGACGCTGTCCGCTCCATCAGTCAGGGGGGCTGACCATGGAATTCATTCCGGTCAACGCTCTCTGGGAATACCAGGAGGTCACCAACGAGACACCGGCAGATCCGAGCTCGTTGGTGGTGCCGACCACTGACTGGCTTGGCCCGGCCCCAGCCCCCTTCGGCTCTGGCACCCCTCCCGTGGGTGCTGCAGCGGCCATCGAGACCAACTGGACGGCAGCAACGTCGCTGTGGATCCGGCGTGCTCTCGAGCTCACGGTGCCGACCAAGGTGATCCTGCGTGGCCGGGTGGAGAACGCTTGCTACGTGTTCTTCGATGGCACCTACATCGGCTCCTACAATCCGGACAACGACCAGCTCGTCTCGACGCCGGAATGGCTGATCGCGGTGCCGCCTTCCCTGGCTACTATCGGCGTGCATGAGCTCGCTCTGCTGTGCGCAGATGAGCTCGACGGAGAGGGCGGCAATACCTACATCAGCGTTGTGGCTGAAGAAGCTCCCACTCTGATGCCGTTCCAACCCCGCGCGCCCATGAGCGAGACGTTGTCGTGGCTCACGGATATCCAGACGTCCAAGGATGGGACCGAAGACCGTGCGCAGATGCGCATTTCGGCGCGCCAGAGCCTCCGCATGAACTACCCCCTGGGCAATGAGAACATGCGCCGGGGCTTCAACATGATCTATGGTCGCCGCCATGGCCAATGGACTGTGCCACTGTGGCACCAGGCTCAGCACATTGGCGCGGTAAGCGCCGGAGAATTCACGATCTCGGCAGAGCCAGACTATTCAGAATTCCGAGAGGGCGACTATGCACTGCTGTGGCAGTCGCCCACACAACTTCAACTGCTGTCGGTCGCGGGCACCAGTGGCTCGTCCATCACCTTCTACAACCTGACGGAGGAATTCACTGATGCCTGGCTGATGCCTGCGCGGGTAGGCTTCATTCCTGAGAACCCACGCAAGGTGCTGACCGGCCATCGCTCCGAGCTGGAGGTGCGCTTCCAGATCGAGGACAATGTCGCCTTGACCGTGAGCGCCCCCACGCAGTATCTCAGCAACGACATCTACTACGACGAGACCCTGCTCAGCGGTGACACCTTGAGCGACGACATCGTCGGCAACTTCGATCTCCAGGACGAAGAGCTCGGGATCGTGAGCTATTACGCGCCTTGGCTCTACACCAAGGTCGCCCATACGCACCGTGTAGTGGCCGAAGGGCCTGTGGAGGCCTGGGCGTTGCGGCAGTGGCTCTACCGCCGCGCTGGGCGTCTCCGGCCCTTCTGGCAGCCCTCCTTCGAGGATGACCTGCGCGTGGTGAGCACCGGGGCGTTGACCACGACCCTGGACGTGTTGCCGGACGACTATCTCAACTATGCTGGGGACCGCACGCACATCGCTGTCCAGACCAAGGCTGGGTGGCTGCCCAGGGCGATCACTGGCACCGAGCTGGTGAGTGAAAATGTGCTACGGCTGACCCTGGACACCTCCTTGGCCACCAACGCGAGCAACATCATCCGCGTGTGCTGGCTGGGGCTTAAGCGGCTCAACACTGACAGCGTCGACCTCAACTGGCCTGGCGCTGGGGTCTGCGAGCTCGAAGTGCGACTGTTGGAGATTGAACCGTGACCACACAAGTAGAGCTCTACCACATCACGATGGGCGACAACGACTGGTATTTCACCAGCGCCGACACACAGCAGACCTACAGCGGTGACACCTATGTGCCCGCTGCCGTGGGCCGCAGCGGCTTCGAGCAGAAGAACGAGCTGTCCAAGGCGAACATCGAAGTGCGCGTGCCGCTGGACAATGAGCTGGCTATCCTGCTGCTCTCGTCGTTCTCTGAGGAGATCGTTCGCCTCGACGTATTCACCAAGCGCGACAGCACGGTCGAGATCACCTGGAAGGGTCGCTTGGCCAGTCTCCGGCCCGGCGACGCGAACCTCACCCTCGTGTTCGAGAGCGTCTTCACCAGCCTCCGTCGCCCTGGGCTCAGGGCTCGCTTCCAGAAGAGCTGCCGCCACGCTCTGTATGGTCGGGGCTGTAACCTCGATCCGGAGGACTTCGCCACGGTCGGCTCTTGCACGGCGCTTGCTGGGAATGTGCTGACCGTGACCGAGGCTGCCGCCCAGGGCAACGGCTACTATTCTGGTGGCATGGCGCGCGGGCCTGACGGCTCTCTGGGCTGGATCATCTCCCACACCGGTGAGGAGCTGACGATGCAGCGGGTGCCGTATTCGATCCAGCAGGCGGCGGCGGATGGCTTCCCGTTCGATGTCACGATCTACCCCGGCTGTGCTCATACGCGCGCTGTGTGCATTGCCAAGTTCGACAATCTGCTCAATTATGGGGGCTTCGACTGGATCCCGTCCAAGAACCCAATGGGCGGCTCTTCGATTGTGTGAGGTATAACGACGTGTTCTGGTTCATCGCGGTCTTTGTGGTAGCTTTGGTGGTGGCTTATGCCACCATGCCGAAGCCGCAAAGCACGCCTCCGCCTGGTCTGAACGAGCTCAATGTGCCCACCGCCGAGGAGGGGCGGGAGATCCCGGTGCTGTTCGGGACGAGGGAGCTGAATGCTCCCAACGTGGTCTGGTATGGAGATATCCAACTCGTGCCGATCAAGAAGAAGGGCGGCAAGAAGTGAGCGAGCTGATCGTCACCATGAAGGACATTCGTGTCGCCCACATGTGCAGTGGCGGCGCGCGTGGCTTCTTCAAGCGCCACAACCTGGACTGGAGCGACTTCCTCAAGAACGGCATCCCCGCCGAGCGGCTCATCGAGACCGGTGACGCCATGGCCCTGCAAGTAGTGGAGGTGGCTCGTGGGCGGCAAGAGTAAGGCCGTAACGGTAGGCTACAAGCACTACCTCGGCGAGCACATGGTGCTCTGCCATGGCCCCATCGACAATATCACCCGCATCCGCGTCGATGAGCGCGTGGCTTGGCAGGGCTCGACCACTGGTGGCTCGATCACGGTGGACGCTGAAGATCTGTTCGGTGGTGAGAGCCGCGAAGGTGGTGTGAGCGGCACCGTCGATATCGCTATGGGCGGGCCTTCCCAGACCCAGAACAGCTACCTGGTGAGCGTGCTCGGCAGCACCGTGCCTGCCTACCGAGGCGTCGTCAGCGCAATCCTGCGCAAGTGCTACCTGGGCAACAACCCCTATCTCAAGAAGTGGTCGTTCCGGGGCACCCGCGTCATGAAGTCGACGGGCGGCGCGACGCAGTGGTATAGCGGCAAGGCTTCCATCGTTGGTGCAAGTGTGCTCGCGCGTAACGCGACCTGGGACTACCAGATCACGACGGTGAGCTCTAGCCCTCCTGCCATCCCTTCTTCCGGTTGGGACAACTCCGGCCCGGCTCCCTTCGGCCAGGGCACCGGCTTCAGCGCGCCCTACCCGGTCAACACCGAGTGGCCCCACACCACCGGCTTGTGGCTGCGCAAGACCATCTCCGTGCCCCTGGGTGGCACCTTGTCACTTCATGGCCACGTCGAGAACGCCTGCTACATCTTCCTGGACGGTGAGCTCGTTCACTCCCAGAACGCAGGCAACGCCCAGGTGAGCACGCTGCAGGAATTCACCATCGATCTGGTGGACCTGGAAGTGGGCGAGCATGAGCTGGCTGTCTATGCCACTGACGACTTGGTCTCTGGACAGAACACTTACTTCTACCTGGAGGATCTGACGCAGGTAGACATGAACCCGGCACACATGATCCGGGAGTGCCTCACCGATCCTGATTGGGGCATGGGCTACCTTTCTGCGGACATCGACAGCACCAGCTTCGAAGCGGCGGCGGACACCCTCTACGATGAGGGCCTGGGCATGTCGCTGCTGTGGGATCGCCAGATCACCATTGAAGCCTTCATTCAAGAGATCGTGCGCCATATCGACGCGGCGCTCTATGTTGATCGCAAGACCGGCAAGTTCGTGCTCAAGCTCATCCGCGCGGACTATGATGAAGGCTCGTTGATCACCCTCGACGAGAGCAATGTCTCTAAGGTCACCAATCCTTCGAAGCTGACCTTCGGCGAGCTCGTCAACTCGGTGACTGTCAATTACTGGGACAGCAATACGGCCAAGGACGCCAGCATCTCGGTTCAGGACACGGCCCTGGTCCAGATGCAGGGTGCAGTGATCGGCACCACGCTTCAGTATCCCGGCTTCTCCAATGGTGCCAATGCTGCCCTGGCCGCTCAGCGCGACTTGCGGGTGCTGTCCGCTCCGTTCCTGTCGTGCACGATCTATGCCGACAGCACGGCCAAGGACTTGAACATCGGTGACACGTTCAAGTTCAGCTGGGATCGCTGGCAGATCGGTGAGATGATCATGCGTGTCACCGGCATCGCCTTCGGTGACGGCAAGTCCAACCAGGTCCGCATCACTTGCACGCAAGATGTCTACGCCACTCCGGTCGTCTCCACGGTGCAGCCCAGCGGGGGTGGGTGGGTCGACCCCAGCCGCCCACCGACGGCCATCTCCGCCACCATGGCAACGGAAGCGCCCTACCTGGAGCTCGTGCAGACCATTGGCGAGGCTCAGGTCAACTCGTCCCTGGCTGGCAAGAGCGACATCGGCTATGTCTTGGGTGCAGCTCCTCGCCCCTCCTCGGCGATCAATGGGCGCATCTGGACGGACGGCGACGGCACCTACATTGACGTGGGCGGCTTCGACTTCTGTCCCTATGCGCAGCTCGACGAAGACATCGACAAGCATGAGACTGTGCTCTCCTACACGGCGGGCTCGGATCTCGACCAGGTCACCCTGGGCACCTGGTGTCAGATCGACGACGAGCTCATGCGAGTTGATGCCATCAACACTGGCGCGGGCACCATCACGGTTGGTCGCGGTGTGCTCGACACTGTCCCGGAATTCCATACGACTGGTGCGGACATCTTCTTCTGGGACGAATTCAGTGGCTACGACCCTACTGAATATGTCGAGGGCGAAACGATCAACGTCAAGCTCCAGCCGGTCTCTGGTTCAGGCACTGTCGCGCTCTCCTCCATCATGGCGGATGCGGTAGAGATCGTTGGTCGTCCCTATCGGCCCTATGCGCCGGGCGATTTCCAGGTCAACGCCGAGAGTTATGAGCCCGACCAGCACTATTTCGGGGAGCTCGCGCTCACCTGGGTGCATCGGGACCGGCTCCAGCAGACGGGTGGCACCCTCGCGGATCACTATGACGCAGGTATCGGCCCAGAGGATGGCACTGTGTATCGGGTGCAGGGTCTGGTCAGCGGCATCGTCGTTGATGAAATCGACGATATCAGCGGCACGAGCCATTCCTACACGCCGAGTGTGACCGGCGTCACCTACACTGTGCGCGTTCACGCCAAGCGCGACGGAGTGTATTCCTACCAGGCTCCGAGCCACACCTTCCAGTATGGTGGTGACCCGGAGGACTTCATCGACGACTTCAATCGCGCCAACGAGAACCTGGAAGCCAGCAGTGATTGGACCCGCATTGGCGGCACGGCTGGCGCGGCTCAGATTATCAGTAATGCACTGCACTTCACGAGTAGTACCGATGCCACCGCCTATGTTGGCCCTAGCTATGGCTCTCCGGACCACTTCGTCCAGGCCAAGCGGCCTAGCGCAACTGAGGCCGAATGGTTCCTTGCCTGCCGCATTCAGGATGGTAACAACTTCGTCGGTGCGCGCCTTGCTGATACTGACAGCGGATGGGCGGTCTACAAGCGGGTGGGTGGCACCTTCACTGTGCTAGGCCGGTGGCAGATGACTTCGGTCTTCAAGACCGACAGCATTGCGCGCTTGGAGGTGATTGGCGACGAATACCAGCTGATCGTCGATGGCAAGATCCTCGGCAAGGGCACTATCGGCACGCACGCTGATACGGCCACGGCGGGTGGCTTCATCTGCCGCAACGACACTACCCCCAACCCGGCCTGGGATGACTTCTCATTCGGTCTGGTTGACACCTTCACGGTGCCCGACGCGCGCACCTCTCTGCTCATCAGCTTCGATGGTGCGGATGAAGCGACCACGGCTACTGACGAAAGCGCCGGGGCGTCCGCACTGGTGTTCAACGGCAACGCCAAGCTGGACAATGGCGCAGCCACCCTGGGCTACACCACTTCTCTGCTGCTCGATGGCAACGGCGACTACATCACCATGACGAGCCGCACTGACCACGAGCTCCCGATCTGGGAGGATTGGACGGTCGAGTGCTGGATCCGCCTCGATAGCGTTGGCTCTGGCCTCAAGGGCGTCATCGGCAAGCGCAGCGGCAGCTCGGTTGGCTGGCAGATCTACCTCGATACCGGTGTGCCTCGCATTCTGTTGTGGGGCTCCAGCTCCATTGACGCTTCTTCGAGTGGCGGCGCACTGAGCACCGGCACTTGGTATCATCTGGCCATGACCCAGGAGGGCTCGACGGTGCGCTTCTTCGTGAACGGCACCAAGGTGATCGAGACGACCCGAACCGGCACTCACACCATTGGCAACACTGGGGTCAGCATCGGTCGCGACGCGCAGAATACTGGTCGCAACCCGGCTGGACGCATCCAAGAGGTTCGGATCCGCAAGGGTGAGGCTGTCTATACCGCCAACTTCACCCCACCTGCTTCGCCGCTGCCTCGTTCGTAGCGGCTTGCCCTATTGATCAGCATGAGGTAAGAGACGACCATGGCCAAGAGCATCGCAACTAAGCCCACCGGCTCGCTCACCGTCTGGCACATTCAGCGACGGCTGCGCGAACAGGGATACGACATTGCTGTCGACGGAGATCTCGGTCCCCGGACCTTCTGGGACAACTCCGAAACCCTCAACGCAGTGCTCGACGCCCTGGGCGGCGCAACCACGATGCCCAAGCCCGCTGCGGTCAAGCCCTCCAAGAGCGGCAAGCGGGTCTTCATCGACATCGGTCACGGCCAGAAGCCGGGCGGCTTCGATCCTGGCGCGGTGCACGCGCCGAATGGCCCCAACGAGCATACGCTCAATGAAATCGGTGCACAGGCCCTGGCGGCACGCCTGGCTGAGCGCGGCGTCGAGAGCCGTGTGGCCGATGAGAGCCTGGAGAATTACAACGCAGGGCTCGCGGCCAAGGGCTTCGACGTGCTGGTGTCGTTCCACCACAATGCGGCGGCTGGCCCGGCGCAATACTCGCTCGCTCTCTACGGCTCGCGCAACACCACGGAAGGCGACAAGACGCTCGCCAAGCTCGTGGCGGAGCGGGTGGCCAAGGAGCTCGGCATCACCAACAAGGGAGCCCGCGAGATGGGCTTGGCAGTCCTCAGCGGTGCTCGCGCCGCTGGAGTGCCAACCGCCGTTCTCGTCGAGCCCTATTTCATCCATGCGCAGAACCCAGACAAGCCCCCGGTCGCCGAGATGCCGGACTGGTCGACGCGTGCGGGTCAGGCCATCGCCGACGCGATCGCCGATCATCTAGGAGTGTAACATGATCCCCAGCACCATGCCATGGTATCGCTCGCAGGTCATCTGGGCCGCGATCGTCTCCATCCTCTCGAAGGTCTTCGTCCTCACCGGGCTGTCCGACAATGTCGCGCCCGAGGACCAGGAACAACTCGTCAACCTGATCGTGCTCGTCGCGGGCGGTGTCGCCGACATCTGGGCGATGCGCTCTCGCATCGTGCAGCGCTACGCGCCCCAGATCACTGCCAAGGATCGGGGATACTGATATGCTGAAGCGCTTCCTCGCTCCGCTCGCCGCGCTGGCTCTGCTCAGCGGCTGCGCGCTCACCAATGCACCTGGTCCCGGCCCGGTCGCTGACCAGACCATCGTGGACGAGCGCGTCGCCCTGGGCGTCGAGACCGTCTACCAGGGCTGGGTGGCCTTCGTCGAAACCGGCGTCGACCTGGGGCTCATCAAGGGTCCACTGGCAGCTACCATGCAGGACTATGACCGTCGCATCTACACTTCGGTTCTGCTCGCTCGTCAGGCCTACGATGCCGGCAACACTGCCACATATGCGGAGGCGACCGCCGCCGCGACCCAGCTCATCGCCGAGGCGATGGCCCTTGTCCGGGGAGACCAGTCGTGAACCTGCTTGCAACCCTTCTCGACGTGCTCATGCGCGTCAACGTGGATGAGCTGACGGACCGCTTCGTCGAGCTCTACGAGGCGGTGGCTTCCACCCTGGGCGAGGACGACCAGGAGGTGGCCAAGGCCGCTCTGGCCGACAAGCGCCTCGACAACGACGAGGCCCACGCTCGACTGCAGGCCAAGCTGGAGGCTGCTAAGTCGTTGTAATTGCAGGGCTCGCTCGACTTACTCGACGAGCTCGACTGCCCAGGCGTTCCGGAGGACGGCAGCCTTCTTACTCTACTTCTCTTCTAGTAGAGTAAGTAGAGTTAGTTAAGAACCCTCCGGAATTCCAGCAAAATCCGCGCTCGACTGCACTCGACTTGCGGTGCCTCCCTGGGCAGGTCGAGTTCGTGATTGCCCCGGACCCGGACGGCCCGCGACGAGGGGAGCAAGAAAGGGAGCTGAGTGGACTACGAATACAAGACCGAGCCGTTCGCCCACCAGCGCGAGGAGTTCGAGCTCTCCCGCGAGATGAGCGAGCGCGCGCTGTTCTGGGAGCAGGGCACCGGCAAGACCAAGCCGATGATCGATACGGCTGCTTGGCTTTGGGAGCAGGGCAAGATCGACGCAGTCATCATCGTCGCCCCTTCCGGTGTGCACCGCAACTGGCTCACAGACGAGATCCCGGCCCACCTGCCCAAGCGGGTGGCGGCGAAGTCCAAAGCACTGATCTGGGACACCAAGCGCGCCGGGAACAAGGGCAACATCGCCGAGCAGGATGCGCTCATCAAGCACCAGGGCCTGTCCTGGTTGTTCATGAATTACGACGCAGTGATGACCGACCGGGGGAAGAATTACCTCTGGCGCATGCTGCGCAATCGCCGCGCGCTCTATATCCTGGACGAGGGTCACTACATCAAGACGCCGGGGGCGAAGCGCACCAAGCGCCTGGTCGCTTCAGGTCGCTACGCGCCGTTCCGTCGCCTGCTGACCGGGACGCCCATCGCCACTGGCCCGTTTGATCTCTACACGCAGGTGAAGTTCCTGGCTGAGCAGTTCTGGGAGCGTCTCCGCCTGGGCAGCTTCCGCGTGTTCAAGTTCAAGTTCGGCGAGTGGTATACCGCCGCTGAGTTTCAGGAGGATCACGGCTACGATCCCGGCTACGACAAGCTGATCGATTACAAGAACCTCGACCAGCTGAAGGCACATGTGGACACGATTGGCTCGCGCGTCACCAAGGACGACGTGCTGGATCTGCCACCCAAGCTCTATACCCGCCGCTACTACACGCTCACGCCCGAGCAGAACGCGCTCTACACGCAGGTGCGCGACGAATATGCTGCCGAGACCGAGGGTGGCGGGCTCATCGACGCGGAGCTCGCAATCGTGCGACTGCTCCGGCTGCAGCAGATCATCTCTGGCTATGTCGGAGTGGAGGGCCTGGAAGAGCCCTATGAGCTGATTGGCAAGAAGAACCCAATGCTCGACGAGGTGGAGGAGGTGTGCGCCGCCATCCATCGGCCCGGCATCATCTGGTGCCGCTTCACCCGCACGATCGATCTCCTCATGGAGCGCCTGGGCAAGTCAGCCGTTCGCTACGACGGCACCCTCGACGAGGATGAGAATGAACGGTCCAAGCTCGCCTTCCAGGCCGGGGACGCTCAGTGGTTCATTGGCAACAGCCAGAAGGGCGCGACCGGGCTTACGCTGGTGCAGGCCAAGTTCGTGCTCTACCCAGAGAACAGCTTCCGCTACGTCGACCGGGTGCAGAGCGAGGACCGGGCGCACCGTATTGGCCAAGATGACCAGGTGGAGTATACTGACTTCGAGGCGCGGCTGGCCGATGGTCGACCGACCGTGGCTCGCCACATCATCAATAACCTGCGGGGCAAGCGTGACATCGCCTCCCAGATCACCGGCGACGAGCTGAGGGAATGGCTATGACTGTCTATGTTGTCCAGAACGCGCTGCACCGCGACAACCGCACCGGGGAGCTGGTGCCCAAGTTCGACTACGGCCCGGCGGAGGAGTTCGGCGAGATCCAGTTCTTGCTGAACGACCAGGCGCGCCCCTTCGTCCTGGCCCCGATCATCAACGAGCTGCACGAGAAGCTGGCAGGCTTCGGCCCAGCCGATTACCTTTTGCTGACCGGCAACCCCACCCTCCTGGGCCTTGCGTTCGCGATCGCTGCCGACCGGAATAACGGCAACATCAAGGTGCTGCAGTGGCATGGTCGCTCTGGGTCATATACTGCGATCGAAGCTCGTGACATCTTCCGCGACGATGCTGATTGCGGCGAGGAACCGAGTGGGGCATACATCGACCAAGACCAAGAAAGGGAGTAACATGGCTGCCAAGATCCCCGATTACAGTGAATTCAAGGAAGGGCCGGGCGACAACCTGCTGGCCCAGATCAGCGTCACCGCTCTGGAGCAGAAGGAAGCCGAGGCTGAGGTGGAGCGCTGCCAGGACGCGCTGAAGGAAGCCCAGGCGCGGCTGCGCCGTATCTCCGAGGAAACGCTGCCCGCGCTCATGGACGAGGCAGAGATGTCCACCTGTGAGACCCGCGATGGCATCATCGTCAAGGTGCAGGAAAAGATCCGTGGGTCGCTCCCCAAGGGGCGCGAGAAGCCCGCGTTCGATTGGCTGGAGGAACACGGCCACGATGATCTGATCAAGCGCGAGTTCAAGATCCAGTTCGGCAAGGATGACCAGGCGTGGGCGCGCAAGTTCGAGGCGGACTTGAAGAAGCGCAAGAAGCCGGTCAATGTTGCCCGCTCCGATACCATTCACCCCTCGACCCTGGCCAGCTTCGTCACGGAGCAGCTGGAGGCCGGGGTTGATATTCCCATGGACGCCTTCGGGGTGTTCCGTCAGCGCTCGACCAAGATCACGCTGCGCGACAAGGACTGAGTTACCGTCACCTGGTTAGTGGTGAGCGGCCCGGCAGGGCACAACCTGAGCTCGGGCGGGTGTTTCCCCAGCGCAACACGGAAGGAGGCCACACATGGCCGGTACCAAGAACGTCCCCGCGAAGCAGCCGGAAGGCGGCGCGGTGGCAGCATACGACTACGGTGAATATGCCGGCATGGGCATGGACAAGGTGGGCAAGGATGAGCTTCTCATCCCGTTCCTCGCCATCCTCCAGCCCATGAGCCCGATTGTCACCGAGGGCGACAACGACAACGCGAAGCCGGGGCGGTACTACAATACCATCACCGGCGATCTCTACGATGGCGAGAAGGAGGGCGTGCCCTTCCAGCTCGTCGACTTCGAGCGCATGTTCGTCGAGTGGATCCCGCGCGACAGTGGCGGCGGCATTGCCGGTCGCTACCAGCCCGACGATCCCTTCGTCCTCGAAGAGATCCAGAAGAACAAGGGCTCGGTGGTGGGCATCAAGCTCGCCAACGGCAACGACTTGGTCGAGACCTACTACGCCTACGGCAATATCCTCTCGCAGGATCTGTCGCAGGTGGAGAGCTTCGCGGTGCTGCCGCTGAAGTCGACCAACATCAAGCCGTTCCGGACCCTGCTCACCGCGCTGCGGATGATCAAGGGCAAGCCCCCGCTGTTCGCCTTCAAGGTGATGCTGAAGTGCACCAAGGAGAAGAACGACAGCGGCGTCTGGTATCAGTTCATGGCCAAGCCGACCGGCACCGACTGGCGCGGCTCCATGATCGATCCGGGCGGCGAGCGCCACCTGCTCGAAGCGGCCACCGGCCTCATCGAGATGGTCCGCTCCGGCGCGGCCAAGGCCGACTACGCCAACGAGGGCAAGGCCACCGGGGGCTCCGGTGGTGGCTCCGGCGACGGGGACGACGACGTTCCGTTCTGAGGCTTGACCTCAGGCTGAACAGGAGGCGGTGGGCCACGCCTGATCCATCTCCGGGTGGGTTGGAGGCTTGCGTAACAGCGGCCCACCCCACCGCCTCCACCCCTTCGCTGGAGCACACCCATGACCCCATCCCTTGAACAGGATCGGGCGCTGAAGGCTGTCGAAGCCTGGCGCACTGACCCGACTGCTCAGCAGGTGTTCCGCCTGTTCGGTTACGCGGGCACCGGCAAGACCACGCTGGCCATGCTGTTGGCTGAGGCGGCGCACTATCCTCTGTTCGCGGCGTTCACTGGCAAAGCGGCACATGTGCTGCGCACCAAGGGATGCGACGGCGCTTCAACGATCCACTCCCTAATCTACCACACCAAGGACAAGAGCCGCGCGCAGCTCAAGGAGACTGAAGCGCAGCTGGCTCAGCTGCTCTTGGAGCTCCGGCGCGATGGCGCGACCGACGCACAGATCGACGACAATCGCCGCGTGCAGGATCTGCGTGACATGCTGAAGCGTGAGCGTGCCCACCTGAGCCAGCCTGCGTTCAGCTTGAACCCCGACAGTGAGGTTCGCAGCGCAGACTTGGTCATCATCGACGAGTGCTCGATGGTCGATGGGCGCATGGGCGAGGACTTGCTCAGCTTCGGGACCAAGGTGCTCGTCCTGGGCGACCCGGCCCAGCTGCCCCCGGTCATGGGCGGTGGCTTCTTCACCGAGGACCACACGCCTGATGTGATGCTGGAAGAGATCCACCGGCAAGCTGCCGAGAGCCCCATCATCCGCTTGGCCACAGAGGTGCGCCAGGGCAACCGCGTCTCCATTGGGGGCGACGACATGTGCCGTGTCATCGACGTAGAGGACATGAACGCCGAGATCGCCCTGGGTGCAGATCAGTTGCTGGTGGGCCGGAACAAGTCGCGACACAATTACAACCGGCGCATGCGCAACCTCCTGGGCCGAACGAGGATGGACGCGCCTGAGCCCGGCGACAAGCTGGTGTGCCTGCGCAACAATCATGAGAAGGGTCTGCTGAACGGAGCCGTCTGGCACGCCACAGATGTGGGCGCGGTCACCGACGACCGGGTGTTCATGGAAGTCAGCCCAGAGGATGGCGGGGAGCCGCTTCAGGTAGAAGCTCACCGCTCCTACTTCACCGACTGTGACGAGCAGATGGCTTGGTGGGAGCGCAGGGAAGCCGAGGAGTTCGACTACGGCTACGCCATGACCGTCCACAAGGCCCAGGGCAGCCAGTGGAGCAACGTGCTGCTGTTCGACGAGAGCTTCTGCTTCCGCGCTGACCGGCACCGCTGGCTCTACACTGGCATCACCCGCGCGGCGGACAAGCTGACGGTGGTGAAGGTATGAAGGTGGTCGCGGTCCTGGAGACGATGTGGGATTGGCGGCAGCGCACGAGCCGTGCTGGCTACACCCAGGCCCCGCGTCAGTATCGGATCAACCCGGCCAACTTCACTGGCAAGCGCCTCTACCGCATCGTGGGGCACGACCACGAGCTGGTGGTCACCAATGCCTGCCCACAGCTGGTCACTGGCCCCAACCAACACGGCACCCCCGACCCAGCCTGGCTCTTGGAGAACCTGGAGCTGATTGCGCCCTTCGACTTGCTGCTGGTCTGTGGCAAGGTTGCTGAGAAGACCTATGGCCTGAGCGGCCACGAGTTCGAGCACACCATCTTCATGCCGCACCCGGCTGCGCGCATGTGGACCCACGCCATGCTGGACGAGATGACTGAGAAAGTGAGGGCTCATGCTGCGCGCGTCGATCAATGACATCAAGCGCTTCTTCGGCTATGTGGAGAAGCTCCCCAACGGCTGCTGGTATTGGACCGGCGCGCGCAGCCGGGGCAAGGGCAACCGGAAGTGGTATGGATCCTTCCGCCTGGGCAAGCAGACGGTCCGCGCCCACCGCTTCTCCAGCGAGGTGCTGAAGGGCGAGGAGTGCCCTCCTGGGCATCACCGCGACCACACCTGCCATTTCTCCATGTGCGTGAACCCAGAGCATATCGAAGTGGTGCCCAAGGAAATCAATCAAGAACGGAAGGTAAGGAGGCAAGCCCATGCGCGTAGTGAACACAACCGGCTTCTCGCACGATACGAAGATCCTGGACGATCAGGGGAACGACATCACTGCTGATATGAAGGTCACGAAGATCGAGATCGAGGCCGGTGACTTGAACCGGGTCACGATCACCTGCATCGGAGTGGAAGTCGATGTCGTCGGCGACGCAGCGGAAACTGGCTGAAGCACACAAAGTGATCTGTCAGTCCTTGCACGGCCCAGGGATGGCGCTCGTGAGGGGAAAGGCCAGCAGGGCAGATCTGGTTAAGTCAGTCGAGTTACTCAAGTTCGCGACACAATTGCTGGAGGAAATCATTGGCGGAGCGGCCCCAAGCGGGCAAGATGGGAGCTCAGCCGCATACCGAGTGGAAAGCAAGAATGCAGATCGACCATAGCCGCGACGACCTATTGACCGATATCGGGAGGATCACTCTTCAGGAGCGCTACTGCCAGCCGGGGGAAGGCACCCAGGACGTGTTCGCCCGCGCCAGCCGCGCGTTCAGCGGCGGCGACGAGGCTCTGGCTCAGCGGCTGTATGATTACAGCTCACAGCTGTGGTTCAGCTATGCCACTCCGCTCATCTCCAACGGTGGCACGACGCGCGGGCTGCCCATCAGCTGCTTCCTCAACTTCGTCGACGACAGCATCTCCGGTCTGGCCGCCAACTTCGAGGAGAACGCTTTCCTCTCCACGAATGGCGGCGGCATTGGCACCTATTGGGGCCGGGTGCGCTCGGTAGGCGAACGGACGACCAAGGGCGTTGAGACGCCAGGGTTGATGCCCTTCATGCACGTCATGGACAGCCAGATGCTGGCCTATCACCAGGGCTCGACGCGGCGCGGCGCGGGAGCAGCCTACGTTGACATCAGCCATCCCGAGATCATCGAGTTCATTGAGATGCGCACCTCGACCGGGGGCGACGTCCACCGGAAGAACGAGAACCTCCACCACGGTGTGTGCATCCCGGATGCCTTCATGGAGGCGGTCCGCGCCGGGGGCCAATGGCAGCTGGTCGACCCGAACAGCGGCAACATCAAAGGGACGGTCGACGCGCGCCAGCTCTGGTCTCGCCTGCTCCAGAAGCGCGTGCAGACCGGCGAGCCCTATCTCTTCTTCTCGGACACGGCCAATCGCGCGCTGCCCGAGCCGCTCAAGGCCCTGGGCCTGCGCGTTCAGCATGCCAACCTCTGCACGGAGGTTGCTCTACCCACCGCTCCGGACCGCACGGCGGTCTGCTGCCTCAGCTCGATCAACATGGCCAAGTGGCGCGAGTGGGGGCCAGTCGCGGAGCAGTTCATCGACGACATCGTCACCATGCTGGACAACGTGCTCGACGTGTTTATCGAGCAGGCCCCGCCGGAAATGTGGCGCGCGGTCAATTCAGCGCGCAGCGAGCGCTCCATCGGCCTGGGCACCCTGGGCTGGGCGACCCTGCTCCAGCAGGAGGGCCTCACCTATGAAGACGAGGGTGCGCTGCTCCTGAACAAGCAGCTCTACAGCAAGATCGCACGGCACGCTGAAGCCGCGTCTCGTCGCCTGGCCGCTGAGCGCGGCGAAGCGCCCGACATGGCGGGGACCGGCCTGCGCCACGCCCACCGCATGGCCATTGCTCCCAATGCTACGAGCTCGCTGATCTGCGGCTGCGTCAGCCCATCGACCGAGCCGGTGCCCGGCAATGCCTACGCCCACAAGACGCTGAGCGGCACCCACGAGGTGCGCAACCCGGCGCTCCAGACCCTCCTCGCCTCCCTGGGCCAAGACACCCCCGAAGTCTGGTCGTCGATCGTGACCAACGCGGGCTCGGTGCAGCACCTGGACTTCCTCTCGGATCGTGACAAGCTGGTGTTTCGCACCCACATCGAGCATGACCAAGGCATTCTGCTCCAGCACGCCATCGACCGCCAGCCTGACATCTGCCAGAGCCAATCGGTCAACCTGGCTCTGCCCGCCAACGTCTCCGCCCAGGAGCTCAACCGCCTGCACTTCATGGCTTGGCAGGGTGGGCTCAAGGCGCTCTACTATCTCCGGTCAGCCAGCGTGAAGCGCACTGAGGCTGTCAATACCGTCGTCGAGACGCGGGTCCGCCACGCCCCCGCCATCGGCCAGTCCGACTGCGTGGCATGTGAGGCCTGATGACATGACACCTTCCCTGTTCGCCCGACGCGCTGCATACAAGCCATTCTGGTATCCCTGGGCCTACCAAGCCTTCGTCGAGAGCGAGCAGATGCACTGGCTCGCCCGCGAGGTGCCGCTCAACCAGGACGTCCAGGACTGGAAGACGCGGCTGTCGCCGGACGAGCAGGGGCTGCTGACCCAGATCTTCCGCTTCTTCACCCAGGCGGACGTGGACGTCGCGGAATGCTACATCGACCGCTACCTGCCGCTGTTCAAGCCGGTGGAGCTGCGCATGATGATGGCCTCGATTGCGGCGCGCGAGGCGGTGCACATTCAGGCCTACTCGACGCTCATCGACGAGATCGGCATGCCGGAGGCGGAATACGCTGCGTTCATGGACTACCAGGCCATGCGCGAGAAGCACGAGTTCATGAGTGAGGCCAGTGACGGACTGGATGGCCTGGCTCGGGACATCGCTGTGTTCAGCGCCTTCGGCGAGGGGCTTCAGCTGTTCGCCAGCTTCGTGATCCTGCTCAACTTCACCCGCTTCGGCAAGATGAAGGGCATGGGCCAGATCGTCAGCTGGTCGATCCGGGACGAGAGCCACCACGTGGCCTCCATGGTGCAGGTGTTCCATGCGCTCCTGGACGAGCACCCTGAGCTGTGGACGCCGGAGCTCCGGCAGCGCATCACCGACGCTTGCGTCCGGATGGTCGAGATGGAGGACCGCTTCATCGACCTGGCCTATGGCGAAGCCGAGGTGGAGGGCTTGACCGCCGATGAGGTCAAGAGCTACATTCGCTACATCGCCGATCGCCGCTTGGCTCAGCTGGGGCTGCCCGCTGTATTCGGCGTGGTGACCAACCCGCTGCCCTGGGTGGACGTGATCGTCTCCGGCAAGGAGCACACCAACTTCTTCGAGAACCGAGCGACCGACTATGCCAAGGCCAGCGTCACTGGCTCCTGGGACGATGCATTCGCAGAGTTCGACGCGCCAGCCGCGCCCAAGGACGACTGGTTGGTGCTGGCCAAGCCCGGCTGCCCTTACTGCGATCACGCCCAGGAGCTGCTCGCCTCCCTGGGCCATTCACACAGGATCGAGGAGCATACGACCGAGGAGCAGATCGCTGCGTTCAAGGCCCAGGGCCATCGGACCTTCCCGCAGGTGTATCACAACGGGACGCTGATCGGTGGCTACGACGACCTGCATGAATACCTGACCGGCGATCGCCCTCGGATGGTGGCCTCGGCGTAAGCCGGGGCCTCATCAAGAAAATTGAGCAGATCGACAGAAATGTCTTGCCTTTTGGAAAAGGCGAGAGTATGAGGTGATCATCGGGAAAGGCTCCCGATCCAGATAAAGGGAGATCCTGATGATCAAGTTTCTGCACAAGGTATATGTCCCCACGCTCGACGGCCTGACCGGCGAGGACCTCAAGAACGCGCAGTTCCAGGAGGCCCAGCCGCTCGACAAGATGTCTGGCCCCGAGCTCCTGAGCCTTCACAACCTGGTGGCCAGCAACCTGGGCCGCACCGGCACCAAGCGCTTCAGCGACAACACCGCTGCCCAGCGCCGCACCTGGGCCATCCTCCAGGAATATGATAACGACGGCCCGGCGGAAGCCCCCACCGAGCCCGAGAAGGCTCCGGCCCCGGCTCCTACGCCGACGCCCGCTCCGCCCAAGGACGAGGGCAAGAAGCAGCCCCAGAAGAAGCGCGGCATGCGCTTCGTGTTCCCCGCCGAGAGCGAAGTGAAGCCGGTCCGCGCGGACAGCGCGCGCGGCAAGGCGCTTGCCCTGCTCAGCCAGAAGGGCGGCGCGACCTTCGCCGAGGTGCAGAAGGCCACCGGCTGGAACGAGAAGCAGGCATATGAGGGCATCCGCCTGCTGCACTACTACTCCGGCTATGGGCTCGCACAGACCGACGGCCCGTTCGACCCGGATGCTACCAAGATCTGGGTGCACACCGGAAAGAAGTGATTGCCTTCGGCGCGCCACCCAGGCATCCTCACCGAGCGCCTGGGTGGCCCCGCGATCCCCCCGATCCCTCCCCCGCTGCCCAGGCGCGACCAGAAAGGGAGCCGATGGCGAAACGTAACTACCCCCGTCTTGACATCTATGAGTTCGGGAAGCACCTGCTGGACAGCGGTGACCTGGACCCTGTCTATATCGCGCTCGACAAGATGGAGTGGGCCGACCCGGCCCACCTGGAGCGGTGGCTTCTGGCCTACTGGTGCTTCTACCACTGCGGCGCGGCCAGCTTCATCAGCGAGCACCAGGGCGACGGCTTCTGGGGTGCCATGGCGACCGCCGCCGCCAACGTGACCCCGGCTCCCGATGGGGGTCGGTGGCCCAGGGGCAGCGAGCGGCGGCACTTCCGGGGCAAGGCAGCCATGGACGCGGTGCAGCGCCTGCGCGCCCGCTTCCAAGACATGCCGGAGCGGGCCGTGCACGACATCGCCTACGGCATCCCGCCCAATCACATCGTGCCGGTGACCGCCCGGCCCCAGCCCTTCGCCGAGGTGGCCGCGCGCGCCAAGGGGCTGCCGCTGTTCGGCCCCTGGATCGCCTTCAAGGTCTGCGACATGCTCGACCGCCTGGGCATCGCCCCCATCGACTTCGACAAGGCGTCGGTCTTCATGTTCGCCGACCCGGTCAAGGCCGCGCTCCGGCTGTGGCGCGCCCACGAGAACCTGCCGGACAACGCTGAGCCCAAGGACGAGGCGACCAAGCACCTCATCATCGACAACGTCGTGGCGCACCTGACCGAGCACTTCAAGGCCCACACCGCCCCGCCCCGGCACGAGCGCGCGGTGGCTCTTCAGGAGATCGAGACTATCCTCTGCAAGTGGAAGTCTATGCTCAACGGGCACTACCCTCCTTACAATGATATCAATGAGATACGTGCAGGTCTTGAGACATGGGCACCCCATAGTGAAACTGCTCGCTCCATGCTGCATGCAATGCCGGCGGGTAGGCCCGATGCCAAGGATTGGTAGGCCTCCCCGCCAGCGTCGCATTGGCATATACAAGATCACTTGCATGACGAGTGGGTGGGTCTACATCGGCAGTTCGCTTGATCTCGAGGCTAGGAGACGTCGCCACTGGCGGCTCTATAATGACGGGTGCGGCCACAACCGAGCGCTTCAGTTCGCTTGGATGACTTATGGTGAGAGTAACTTTAAGTGGGAAGAGTTGGACTACTGCTCCAAGGAACAGGTAAAAGATCGCGAACAAACCTTCTTAGATCAATACAAGGGCGAGATGTTTAATCTTCGTCGGGACGCGAGACGGCCACCGGACTTTTCTGCGGAAACTCGCTCGTTGCTGTCTGAGCGCGCCAAGGAACAACATGCCGCTGGAACCTTGGGGCGGCAGACTTGGAGGGGAAATGACTGACACCATCATCATCGGTGG
>Ga0224722_1000238_pt1 | contig 31764 bp, 31 predicted proteins | sample Balambano_FR1_Me_FD_161646 | JGI IMG/M metagenome (GOLD analysis project Ga0224722, IMG submission 161646) | Freshwater sediment microbial communities from Lake Towuti, South Sulawesi, Indonesia - Balambano_FR1_MetaG | ecosystem: Environmental > Aquatic > Freshwater > Lake > Sediment | place... | reverse complement strand
CGTATTGGAATGCTCACCGCCATCCGTTTGTGTGGGGTAAGCGTCGTCGTTATCGTTCCCGTCGCCAATCTGGTATCGCTTCTTTACCTATTCTTACTTGAACTTCTCGGATGCACCACTAAGGCTTAACCGATATTCGTCATCAACAACCGGGCATAGCGCTGAAAACCAAGTTTCTGCGCCACTCTTAGCGAGGACAGATTTGAAATTTCAGTGTCGTATTGAGCAACCATGTCTCCTGGTTGCTCAAGAATCCACTTAATCAAGTGCCAACCCATTTTTACACCGATCCCTTTTCCCATGTAGTGGGGCAGGGTATCCAAAAATATTTCCCCGATAAATCCATCCCAGACGCGAACTGCCCCCATTGCGACTATGTCACAGTTATCAAATACACCCACTACATAGGGAAACATCACGCGATCAAGCACCGTATATTCACGATATGCCATCAGGTTAGCCAAGAAGCCAGCCACCAAAACGTCGTCCTGCTCATAAAGCTGCCTTAACATATATCGTACCAGCGTGTGCGTTGCAGGTATCGGGGAAGAGGAGATGTATTGCAGGCTGCTAGGTCCAACAGTATTCGTCTGACCTATCGACGAAAGCAATTCAACGCAGGATTGTTCGATCTCTAAAGCAGAGGCTTTTGACTCCAGAATACTAAGGAGTCTCTCGCCAACTTCAGTTTCAACAGAGTGAGAGACTGCAATCACCCATGCATTTTTGTGAATTGCGGCGACACCCGGAAATGTATCCGAAACAAATACAACATGCGATTTTGCTTGCAAGAGAACTGGGTTACAGCCAATTAATCCAGCCCAATAACGATCAAGTAGGCTCAGGTGGCTGGGTTTGATCATCGGTTTGATCTTTCAGCAATTCATCCACACTGGTTTGGTCGGAAAAATCGGGCAGTTTACGTCGTTTTATCGGCAAATCGGACAGAAGATCATCCAGACCGTCAGTTGTAAACTCCTGCTGGGGTTTCCGTTCGGTGGTAGCGGTTGCAATCGCAGCCCGATCAACTGAAGATTCCGAGTCGTCAATAAGACTGTCCAGCAATGGTGTACTGCGACGGGGCTTACTTTCTACTCTCGGAATCGTTACTGAACTCGCTCCCTCAAATGCTTTGCTCGTAACCGTAGAAGTCCGTCTACGACGTTTCAACCGCCAGTTGAGCATGCTCTTGTCATACTGTGAGTTAATACGGGACGTAGAAATAAGCGCAACGATGGCAGCAAAAATTGCAACGCCGAGATAAATGCTGCGGGCAGATTGCTGGGTCAGGGTATTGTTTGACACAGCAATCATAGTTGAGCCAACGAGAATACAACTCAGAATTGAACCTAGCGGATAGAGATAACCGTCCATGAAGGCACTGACACGCCCTCGCCGTTCATCAGGAACCAAACCCTGGAATGCTTTGATTGAAGGTTCATCCAAACCAACCTTTGTAACCCGAACAATATAATTTCCGATGACCACTCCCAGAATGCTGGGAAAGAAAAAAGCAAATGTCAGCCCCGAAATCATCGCCGCCGGGAAGACAGTGAATATATGCTTGAATCCAACTCTATTCAGAAGGCGGCTTGCAACAAACAACTGAAGAATGAGGAGAGCAACAGCGACGGCAATCTTGAATATCCCGTAAAAAGTCTGTATATCTTCACCAGTTGTAAAGGTTTGCGAAACATTGCTGAGAAAATCGAACTCTATCGCGTTCAGACCAATGCCGAGCAGAATCATTGCCAGTGTAAGATAGCGAAAAATTGGCACTTCACGAACAAAACCGAGTCCTTCTCGCAGGGAGTCCAACAGACCTTCCCGATCACCAGCAGGGCGATTCGTAACCTTCAGTCGGCTGAGCGAAAGCATCAGAATAATGCCTGAGATGAGAATAAGCGCAGCACTAAACAACAAGAGACGGTAGCTTGCTCCTGTAATCTGTGCGACACTGGCAGCAATCGCGTTCCCAGCAATTCCGCCACTGAAAGCAGCAATTCCAAGTATCGGAAACAGCCTTTTTGCCTCGGAAATCTGAAACATATCGTTGGCTAACGCCCAAATAACCAACGGAAACAGCAGCCATTGCTGATCATTGATCACCAGCAGAATGCCATAACCAATCATGCCCTCGGAAGTATTAAACAGGGCGAACAGACCAAGATATACAAAACAAAATACGAAATAGAGAATAACTGCCAGGCGTCCACGCTTCGTCCGATCCACAAACAAGGAGTAGACACCGGATGTCAGAATGATTATCGTCATGTCAATCGCCCAGACGACAAGTATCTGAGGGACGCCAACATTGCTTATAAAACCGGATGTTGCTACGACTTCATTGGACTCAAGAATCATAGCATTAACAAAAAAGAGAAACGCGAGCAAAAAGAATCGCCCGCGTTCGTTTGGCAGAATTCGAGAAACACTTACCATGTTATTTGACCAGTCCGCGACGAAACTCCATATAGTTTACATTGCTCGCCTGAAGCCGTTGCTTTACATGGCTGATTATATCGGTCAAATTGAAATCCTCTCTACAAACGACCAAATCCACTGTTGCGTAACCATACTCGGGCCAGGTGTGTGCGGAGATATGAGACGCACCGACGACCAGAATAGAAGTGACGCCGTAAGGCTCAAAATGGTAGCCCGTTTTTGCCATGATCTCAGTGTTGATAATGCTGGCGACTTCGACTAAAAGCTGGTTTATCAACGGATAATCGTTCAGAATTTCAAACGGGCAGTGATTTGCCTCAACGACAACGTGGCGAATCAGATACTGCTGCGAAACTTGTTCTGCGATGGGGGATGGTTGTTTATTCACGCTGATCTCGCTGTAATATTTCCTGTAACTCATCTCAACCTAGATTATAGCCGCAAAATGAACCGAAATGGCATTGATGATACAATAAAGCCTTAAGATTCTCGGTTAGATGGTCTCGTATACAGCGATATTGCCCAAGGGGCATTTCATCTATGGAGACGTTGGTTGGCTTAGTAGCGATTTTCCTGCTCGTATTCATGAACGGGTTTTTCGTTGCCGCTGAATTTGCTTTTGTTGGATCAAGGCGAACTCGGATTGCACAATTGGCTGTGGAAGGCAATAACAATGCCAAAGTTGCAGACAAAGCGATCTCTCATCTGGATAGTTATATCGCGGCGACGCAGCTTGGGATTACGCTTGCCAGCCTCGCGCTCGGCTGGTTAGGCGAACCTGCGGTTGCACAACTCATCGAACCGTTGTTTGATCAGTTTCTCCCAGAAGAAGCTGCGGCAACCATCGGGCGGACTATATGCGTTGCGATTGCCTTTGCGTTCGTCACGGTGCTGCATATCGTTCTGGGGGAACTTGCCCCTAAAGCAATTTCCCTGCAACGTCCTGAGGCAACCGCGCTCATTGTAGCGCGACCAACCACATGGTTTCTCATGCTTTTTCGACCTGTCATTGCCCTCATGAACGGGGTTGGCAACTTTGTTGTTCGCTTGCTTGGCTTTGAAGCGGCGGGCGAGCATTCCCACGTTCACTCAGCAGAAGAGCTAGAAATGCTGGTTCATTCCAGTACGCAGGCGGGGATATTGCAGCAGAATGAGGAACAGCTTCTTCGCCGCGTGTTCGATTTCAGCGATGTTCGCATAGAAGAGGTTATGCAGCCGCGAGTGGATGTGGATGCAATACCTGTGAAGATGAATACCGCGGAAGTACTGGAATTCGTCAAAGCCAAGCATCACTCTCGTTATCCGGTCTTTGATGGCGAAATTGATCGTGTTGTCGGTGTACTGCTGGCAAAGGACTTGTTTGAAAGCATGGTTCGCCAGTCGAATGTGTCCCTTGCACAGGACAGCTTCAATATTCGAGGTGTGTTGCGAAAGCCAGTATTTCTGCCAACAACTGTTGGGCTTGATCACGCGCTGGACGCGATGCAGCGCACGAAAATGCACCTTGCTATTGTTCTTGACGAATACGGTAGCATGGCAGGAATTGTGACATTAGAAGACATCGTTGAACAGTTGGTTGGGGATGTGCAGGATGAATTTGATACTGATGAGGCGTCAATCAGCGCGGATGGTAATAAGTTCATCGTTGATGGTTCAGTCAGTATGACTGAAATCATCGAGCGCTTTGGCGAACTGGGTATTCAACCTGAATCCGTCACAATTGGCGGTTATGTCGCTGAAGTGCTGGATCGTATCCCCGCAATCGGCGACACCGTGCAATTTGGCACCTATCAAATCCGTGTGGTGGCAATGGACGGAATGCGTGTCTCTCGTGTAAAGTTTATCCTGTAAGCCCAAGATTCTGACCGATTGCCTGTTGTAACCTTGATTAACTTGTAGGGAATCACTCCAAAACATGCCCAAACTGATCCTGACTGGTACGTTGCTCGAAGGTATTCTGGAACGAGTCCCTGAGGCATTTATTCACAACGCATCGCTCATCCGTCGTTTTCGCAATGTCAGCCGAAGCTCTCTCGATCAAATACAATCTGACCGCTGCGTGAAAGATGGCGAATACTGGTACTTAGCGGAGCGTATCAACATTGAGGAGTATCGCAGGATACGCAACTGGGCAAGACCGGAACTCCCTGAAATACGTGAAGGCAATTCCGTTATAGGCGAGACTATTGCTGAAAAAAAGTTGAAACGCGAAAACGCATATCCGAAACACTCAGCGAATCAAACAGCCTTGCTTCTGGAGCTTGCAAATTCGGAAGGCTATCTTGTTACAGAGACTTTAGTGGCTGAATTCGATGAACTGCGGGAACTTGAACGCGCTGGCTACATCAAGAAGAGGGATGATATTGTTTATGACCCGTTACGTCTCGGCGAGCTCTCGATAAAAGAACTTTTAAGGCGCAGAAGGCTGCTGGCTCTGAATGCACGGGTCACGGAGTATCTGGAAAGCAAATCCGCACAGACAGCCCCTCAGCACGAAATTATCAGCATCATTGGCGAAGACGAGCTTAAGGAACTTTTAGGTTCAGGCAGTATTTCACGATTTAGCGTGCCAATCAAACGCCCGCCGTACACAATGATCTGGATACGCACGAGACATAGCAATTTTCAGCAGGCGCAGGCAGTTGCGCTGGAAACGACCAGCATTCCCGACGGGGAATGGGCAGCGCTGATACCACTTGTAGGAGAACGACAACGGCTTCACCCTCGTGAAGGACATACTTCTCGAAGTTTTGTCCTGGCGCGAAGCTATACGGTTACGGCAGCCGCTAAACGTCTTTATCTACATCCAGAAACAATTCAACGCGGGACAGAGGCACGGATTCTGACCGCGTTTACCGATCCCGAAGGTGTGGAACGGATCGTCGCAGAACAGATTGAATACATCGCGGAAAACGAACATGCGCGTGAACAGCTTGCCGAGCTTGAAATTGTCAGGGCGCGTGAGCTTGCGCTTGCTATGGAGGTGAACTTTACAACGCTTCGCCGACGCATGAAGCGAGAAGGGTTAAATCGCCCGGATGCGTTTTGGCGTGATGTTCGCGGCAAATGGACTCTACCAGAAAACTATTCTGAGTTCAGGCATCTGGTAAGTGAAAAACTTGCAGCAAAACGCGCTGAACGTGATTTGCAGCGCGAAACTGAGCGCCAACTGCGAGAACAGGAACGACAACGCCGCCGCGAACTGCGGGAGCGTCTTGTAGCTGCTTTTCCTACCTGGCAGCATGAAGGACGTGCCGACCAGCGGATTGTTCTGCATCTTGGGCCGCCTAACAGCGGCAAAACACATGACGCTCTACAAGCGCTGGCGCAAGCTGAACATGGTTGGTATCTCGCCCCGCTGCGCTTGCTGGCGTTCGAGATTTTTGATCGCCTCAACCGAATGGGTGTGCGTTGTAACTTGCTGACGGGTGAGGAATATATCCCTGTGGACGGGGCAACCGTTACAGCGGCTACGATTGAGATGTTTAACCCTGCGCGTAGTGGGGATTGCGTTGTCATTGACGAAGCACAAATGCTTGCCGATGCAGATCGTGGATGGGCATGGACTCGTGCTCTGATGGAGGCACAATCTGCTAGTATTCACGTATTGGCTCCGCCGACTGCGCGAACACTGATCGAAAGGATGGCATCATCAGCGGCAATGCAACTTACCCTGATCAAACACGAGCGCCTTGCCCCGATCCGTGTCGCGGATGCCCCATGGAAATTACGCCAGTTACCAGAACGAACAATTTTGGTTGCATTTTCAAGACAAATCGTTCTTGACCTTAAGACGCGCCTCGAAACATGGAAACGGAGTGTTTCTGTTGTCTATGGCAGTCTGCCGCCAGAAGTGAGACGGAAACAGGCAGATCGGTTTGCTGAAGGCGTTAGTGAGATTTGTATTGCTACAGATGCCGTCGGGATGGGTTTGAATTTGCCTGCCGATAATGTGTGCTTTTACGACACCCGCAAGTTCGACGGACGCGGTGTTCGCCTACTGCTTCCCAGCGAGGTTCAACAAATTGGCGGGCGGGCAGGGCGGTATGGGTTGAGCAAAGCAGGTGAAATTGGGGCGACCAATCGGGAAGACCTTGCACAGATACAACGACTCTTTTTCGCAGCCCCAACCCAGCTTACCCATGCCCGCGTTGCCCCTACAGTAGCTGATCTGGAACTGATTCCGGGTACACTGGCACAGCGTTTAAGCGAGTGGGCTGTTCTAAAGTCCATTCCTGAATCCCTTAAAGGAGCAATCGAAACGGCAGACCTCACCGAAAGAATCGAACTGGCAGGTATGCTCACTGATCGGGATGAGAAAGCATTAGGGTTAGCTGCCTCATTGCAGCTCGTGAATGCGCCAACGCGCCAGAGCAGCCGTCAATACTGGTACGAGTGTTCTCGAGCGATAATTCAGGGCACTCCACTGCCATTGCCGCCTGTATCGAAGGGCGAAGTCATAGATGTTGATGATCTGGATCGCCTTGAGACCTTTATCTCGTATGCGGATATTTATCTATGGTTGGCACACCGCCGAGAATTTGAGGGTTGTGCGCCTGATACGGATGACGTGCGACTGCAACGGGCTACCTGGTCTGAGGCAATTGACCGCGCACTACTGAGACGGCTCAAATTGTCCCGATCTAGTTTCACCTAAATGAAAACGCTACGTCAGCGGTACCTCATAGAATTGGAGGTCACAGAAGGCTTAGAGGATTTAGCGCGGGAAGAGGTCACAATGCTGCTCCCTCAAAATACAGCCTTTATTCGCCCAAGCCGCGCAAAGGGCGCGGTCAGGTTTCATGTTGAAAAGCCACATCTATTGAAGCAACTCAATCTCGCCGAATCCATTTTTCTGGTCGAGTATTATGCTATTCCGCGCCCAAAAGCCCTTCTGGGAGACGCTCATTTCAAGCGAATGCTCAAGCAGATTGCGCTCGCACAACGATTTTCCCCTGAACCGATGAAAACCTTTTACATCGCCGCCGCCGGTTCTGAGAGTAGTGTAATGCAGCGTTTGAAGGCTGAGATTGCGGTTCATACGGGTTTACAGGTGAGTGAAAAGGGCGATTTACAATTACGGATATTGCCCGTGCCTGATGAAGGTGGTTGGGAGATTCACTGCCGCATAACGCCGCGCCCATTATCAAGCCGATCATGGCGTGTCTGCTGGTTTAAGGGGGCGTTGAATGCAACGGTCGCTCAGGCAATGATCAGCTTATCCCAACTAAAGCCGAATGATACTGTCGTTAATTTATGCTGCGGTTCTGGCACATTGTTGATTGAAGCAGGCTTGAACATAGCGTTTAAGCGCATATATGGAATCGAGATTGATGAAAATCGTCTCCGTTGTGCGACGGAGAATTTTGCTGCCAGTGGCATTCGGAATACGCCCACGTTGCTTCAAGGGGATGCTCAATTCATTCCTATGCCAAATCAATCGGTGAATGTGCTGCTTGCTGATTTACCCTTTGGTCAGGACGGAACCCAGCACACGCAGAACCTGTCTCTATATCCAAATGTGCTGAAAGAGGCTGCCCGTGTTGCTCGAACTGGCGGGCGATTCGTGCTGATTACACATGAAATTCACCTTCTAGAATCGCTTGTTAAGATTTCAACTGAATGGAAGTGCAACCGCACCACTCAGATCAATCAGCGTGGGCTGCACCCTCGCATCTATGTACTTGAACGGTTATGATGGCTTTTCGACGACCCACATGATTTGGTAAGGCGACAGGGATATTTGCCCTTCGGCGCTGATCGGCTCATTGCTAACGAGATCGAATGCGTCCTGTGGAATCTGCCAATGGTCGGAAATATCTTCCAATTCAACAGTTTCGTCAAAATCCGAGAAGTTCGCCAGGCATAGCAATCCGTCGTTGTGCTTATACGCGAAAATATGCGGATTGCCGCTGGAGAAAAAAACGGTCGTCCCATTCGCAAACAGGCTGTTTTTTCGGCGTATCTCGATGAGTTGACGTAAGGGATTATATATGCTTGCTGTTAGCTCTCCCTGTACGTCTCGTTTCGAGTATGCCTCTGCCTTTGCAAAGGGGCGATGCACCCAGCGGCTGTCATCAGTTTTTTGGGGATCGTCTGAATAGCTGTAATCGTTTAGTGTACCAATCTCGTCACCGAGATAAATGAGCGGAATTCCGCCTGCACTCATAATGATGCTAAACATCAACAAAATGCGTTTTATGGCGTAGGTGATGAGGATCTCATCGCCAAGTTTGACAGCTTGTTCTAACCCTGCGAGCGATGCCAGTGTTCCAGAAATTCGCATGTCCTGAGTGCGGGGGTTGTAGTTGAAGGGAATACCGGCAGCGAAACTGCCGGGAAAACGTCCTGTAAAAAACATACTGAGAAAATAACGGTGATCGAACGCATTAATGCCCATTTCAAGCGCGTCTTCATCGGCAAAACCCCAGCCAATGTCATCATGGGAACGTAGATAGTTGACCCAAGAAACATTCCCGACAAGCGGAAATTGCTTCTGCATGGTATGGGTCATGAACCGTACATCACGAGTAGCAACAGCTTCCCACAAAGACACCATCAAGATCGGATTATAAGAAAGCTGGCATTTGTCAGGGCTGATATAACTGCGAACATCATTAGGATGCACAATAGCTTCTGATTTGAAGAGCAGAGCAGGGGCAGCAATACGCATCAACGCATTGTATGCCTGAATTAACAGATGTACTTCCGGCAAATTCTCGCAGTTTGTTCCAAGTCGTTTCCAGACAAACGGAACAGCATCCAGTCGCAAAACCTCAACACCCTGATTTGCCAGAAACAACATTTCCCGAAGCATCGCCGTAAATACTTCGGGATTGGCATAATTCAAATCCCACTGAAACGGATAAAAGGTTGTCCATACCCATTTCTGCAAGTCTGGTCGGAAAGTGAAGCTGCCTGGAGCCTGATCCGGGAAGATTTCCCGGAGATTCTTCTCGTACTCATCCGGCAGAACGCGATCCTCAAACAACCAGTAAAATTGCTGGTATCGCTTTTCTCCTTGCAAGGCGCGAACAGCCCACTCATGTTCATCTGAAGTGTGATTGAATACAAAATCTAACACCAGGCTTATCCCTTCAGCGCGTAAAGCTTCGCTCAAGGTGCGAAGTTGGTCCATCGTTCCAAGCTTCGGTGCTATCTGACGGAAGCTGCTGACGGCATAACCGCCATCATTATGCGGTACTGGGGACTTGTAAACCGGCATTAAGTGGAGATAGGTTAAGCCTAGTTCGCGAAAATAGGGAACTTTTTCGCGTATACCGCCCAGATCTCCCGCGAACAGGTCTACATAACAAACACCACCAAGCATCTGTTCGCTTTGAAACCAACTTGGATTGAGTTCTCTTTTTCGATCAAGCTGCCTCAGTGGCTCTGTCCGTTGAGCAAATGTTGAGGTGAGAATAATCATCACCTGTTGCAAATGATAGAAGAAGTCATACTGATCAGCATACAGAGCGAGATAAGCTTCAAAAAACTGGTTGAAGTGTTCAGATAAACGATTAAGAAACAATTGGTTGTCCGCAGACCCGCTCAATGAAGACATAATGATGGGGGAAAGACGCTCAAAAGATAGTGCTGCTTTATCTGCAAAGGAAGTTGTTTCAATGGGCATAGCAGATTTGCTGCCTGTGTAAAAATTCGGGCTAATTTGCTGAAAACGGCGCTTCAACTTCAAATTCAGGTATACTCAGGATAAGGTTCATGAGTGTGACCTCTTTGCGATATAGATCGTTGACTTTATGAATGAGTTGTTCGGATGAAGATGAAGCCAGTAGTGACTGTTTTTCGTGGACACTCACTTTTACGAGAGAGGCTGCAAGAAAGGTTAACCCAAGTGCATCGTGTGGCAATGAGTTGTAGTCAATTTGCAGGCTCTCTGTCTTGCTAAGCGTGTTGAGATACCGTTCCACCCAGCCCCGCAAAATATGCAAGTCGTGCGTCATGGTAGCGGGGTCTGGCATTTTAAAAGGAATTGATTCTACTTCTCCCGTTAAGTAGGGTTGGCTCTCATCAAATGCCAGAATACGAAATCGCTCCTGGCCCATTGCCAGAATATTCATTCGTCCCATTCCAACAGGCTGCACCTGATGAATTTCTGCTGTACAACCGATAAGGTAGGGAACAATTTCCTGCCCATAAAGATGCTCGGCACTGCCTTTTTGCAGTAGAATCACACCAAATGGGGTCTTTTCCGCAATGCAGCGCCCGATCATGAGTTTGTAGCGGTCTTCAAAGATATGCAGAGTGAGCGGCATTCGCGGGAAAAGAACGGTATTGAGTGGAAAAAGGGGCAGCTTCATCATCTACTTCTATGCCGAATTTGCTCAGATTTTATTGTAAGGCGAAATTGCCCTGAAAAGCCTGTTTGTCGTTCGTTCTCGCAATACTCTCATTTGACGATAGCAGGGTTTGCGCGGAATTTCACAAATGCGTTTGGCAATTTTTATGCTTCCGCTATAATCCCACATACTTTACCGCAAGTCTGACTCTCAAAACAAAAGTGAGTGTTCTCAATTAAAGGGGAATCAACAGAATGTCTGTCCATGCCCGAATGAACCGCCTGTTTGCTCCAGATGGTAAGTGTTTTGATGTTGCCATTGATCATGGTTTTTTTGGGGAACGTGCTTTTCTCGACGGGATTGAAGACATGCCCGCTGTTGTTCGAACCTTGGTAAACGCTGCGCCTGACGCTATCCAACTCAGTATTGGACAGTCGCCACACTTGCAAGGAATTCCAGGTAAAGACAAGCCAGCGCTTGTACTTCGGACGGATATAGCGAACGTTTATGGAAAAACGCTTCCGCTCGTTCTGCATAGCACCCTTATACACGAGGCAATTGAACAAGCGCTTCGTTTGGATGCTTCTTGTGTTGTCGTCAATCTGTTTAACCTCCCGAACCAGCCCGAAGTTTATCGTCAGTGCATTGTCAATATCTGTACACTGAAACCTGCCTGTGAACGCTACGGGATGCCCCTGATGATTGAGCCGTTGGTGATGAAAGATAACGCCAGCGCAGGTGGGTATATGGTAGATGGTGATTTGAACAAAATCGTGGCGCTCGTGCGTCAGGCGATTGAGCTTGGCGCAGACATTATCAAGGCTGATCCAAGTGATAACGTCGCTGATTATCATCAGGTCATCCAGATGGCAGCGACGAAGCCCGTTTTGGTGCGTGGCGGCGGGAAAGTCAGTGATGTGGAAATACTCCAGCGCACGGCGGAACTAATGAAGCAGGGCGCGTCAGGCATTGTTTACGGGCGCAATGTTATTCAACACGCAAACCCTGCGGGGATGACGCGAGCGCTTATGGCAATCGTTCACGAAAACGCCGAGCCTCAAGATGCTTTGAAACATATCTAGATCGACTCTAATCCTAAAGGAATTTTGACGTGGCTCAAAGGAAACGTGAAATTCGTTTTGGTATTATCGGTCTGGGGTTGATGGGCAAGGAGTTTGCCAGTGCCGTATCTCGATGGGGTGACCTGAATGATATGGATGTTTCCCCAAAGATTGTTGCAATTTGCGATTCCAATTCAAGAATGTTTTCCTGGTATCAAGAGCGTTTTGAAAGCATCACCATCGCAACAACCGATTATCGAGAGCTTCTCAATTCACCGGATGTTGAGGCGATATATTGTGCTGTCCCCCACAATCTGCATCAGCAGTTCTATATAGATATCGTCCATGCTGGCAAACACCTGCTTGGAGAGAAACCCTTTGGGATCGATCAGGCAGCCAATGATACGATTCTAGAGGCAATTCATGATTACCCGCAAGTCTTCGTCGCATGTTCATCAGAATTCCCATTCTTTCCGGGCGCACAACGGCTTCTGAAATTTATCCATGAAAAGCGCTTCGGGAAGATTATCGAAGTTTCTGCCGGGTTACTGCACAGCAGCGATCTCGATCCACAAAAGAAAATCAACTGGAAACGGATGGTTGAGATCAATGGCGAGTATGGGTGTATGGGCGATTTAGGGATGCATCCATTGCACATTCCACTGAGGGTAGGCTGGATGCCTAGGCGGGTTTTCGCAAGCCTGAATAAGATTGTTCATCAGAGACCTGACGCTTCAGGAAATCTTGTTCCGTGTAAAACATGGGACAATGCGACACTGACCTGCGAAGTGGAAATTCCTGAACAACATTTTCCCATGATCATCCAGACATATCGCATATCGCCGGGCGATACAAATTCGTGGTATTTACGGATTATCGGGACGGATTTCAGCGCTGAGTTTACAAGTAAATACCCGAAAACTCTGCGATATCTGAGCTATGCTGGTGGAGAGCAAGCCTGGCAGCAAGTGGATTTGGGCTATGAAGCGGCTTATCCGACGATTCATGGCGGAATTTTTGAGTTTGGATTTGCCGACGGAATATTGCAGATGTGGGCTGCTTTCTGTGATGAACTCGCTCACGGGCGAGGGGAAATGAAACAGCCGTTCTATTGCGCGACACCTACTGAGACCCACCAGCAGCATCGCATATTGACGGCTGCGCTCGAATCTCACAGGACGAACAGCAGCGTTGCGCTGGTATAACCGCTCCTGTGGGTGGGGTAGGGCATGAATGACTAGAAAAATCGTTGTCTGTGGGCATCTGTGCCTCGATCTATTTCCAGAGATGGCGCATGTGCCATTGCAAGCGCTCTCCACACCCGGACGTCTATTCGAGGTTGGTGGAATGCGCTTTTCCACTGGCGGCTGTGTTTCAAATACGGGACTAGCGCTGCATAAGCTCGGGTCCAACGTGCAGCTGATGGCGACAATCGGTGGCGATGCCATTGGTCAGCTTACATTGCAGTTCATCCGCAACCGCGATCCACGGCTTATCGAGAGCATCAAAGTAGAGCCGGATTTAAGCAGTTCGTATACTGTGGTTCTGTCTCCTGAGCATGTTGATCGCATTTTCCTGCACTGCACAGGCCCGAATGCGGATTTCAGCCTACGAGATATTGATTTCAGTGCATTGCTGTCGGGGGATATTTTCCATCTCGGCTATCCGCCGATTTTGCCGCGTTTGTATCTGGACAGCGGGATTGAACTTGCAGCGATTATGAAGAGTGTGAAAGAAGCAGGACTGATTACTTCGATGGATACTTCGCTACCAGATGCGAATAGTTCAGCAGGTAAAGCGGACTGGCGATTAATTCTGGAGCGCTCGCTGCCTTACGTTGATATTTTTGTGCCAAGCCTTGAAGAAATTCTGATGATGCTGCGCCCACAGGACTTTGTCATATGGCAGGCGGGCGGCCGTAATTTCCTCAATCAATCCTATCTTGAGGTGTTTGCGAATATGCTGATAGCAATGGGTGTTGCGATTGCGGGTATAAAGTTGGGGGAGCATGGCGCATTTATCAAGGGCGCGTCGGTGCATCGTTTGAGTCAATTACAAAACGGATTCCTGGATATTGAACACTGGGCAGATGTGTCAGCATACCATCCTGCATTTCACGTTGCGGTTGAAGGCACAACAGGTGCAGGCGATTCAGCATACGCTGGACTCTTACATGCACTGGTGAGTCAATTTTCACCACCACAGTCAATTCAGGCAGCGTGTGCCGTTGGTGCATGTAATGTTGAAGTAGTTGATGCAACTAGTGGAATTCAGGAATGGCAAGCCATCCAGAAGCGTATTGAAAATGGATGGAAAATGCTGCCAGCCCTACCAAAATAATCGCCAATTCAGCGGGCTTTCGACTCCAAAATTACTTCCGATAATGGAAATTATATGAAGTAATGTTCCCTCAAATTGAGGGGGAAAGGTTTACAGTGTGCCTTACGCGCCTGTGGTCTCGTCCTTCTGGTCTCCCCAAATTTTCATCCCTGCCTCGCTTTATGCTCGTCGTCCTTTTACTTCTGATAATCGCAATATTCAAAGTCGGGTTTGGTCGGTGGCTGTCCAGTGTGGTTACTTTCACATTGAGTTCGTTCAGATGGTCGCCTTTTTTCGGTTCGGGGTCTTGCTGACGTATAAGCAAGTCCGCGATGCGCTCTATCGTCTGCGGGATCGTAATCCCATCACTCATCATGGCTTCGGCTGGTACAAGGTAGGTTAAATGTCAACGTCTTGGTATCTTCGCCCTGAAAAGCGTAAGCGTGGTCGCTCCCGTGCGCTGACGCGCTCTCTGGTTCTTACCTTCCTGCATGAGTACCCTGGCGCTTCGCGTCGGCAATTGTGTACTCATCTCTGCGTCTCTCACGTCCGTGTTATAGACATACTTGACGGCATGATCGAGGATGGGCTAATCGAGGCTCACAAGGATTACGCCTATTATCCTTACCAGTACCGCTACTATTCTCTCTCGTGAGTGTCTCTGCTGCCGCCTACGAGCGCGTATATCTGGAATTTCAAGGCGGGTTGGTCAAGGTCAAGCCAACGATGAAGCCGACGCCTACGGGTGAAAGTGGCGCTGTTGATGTTTATCAAAAGCGCTATTACTCTCGTGCGTGGTCGGAATATGTGAATGCTCTCCCTGCTGATCGGGTTGCTGTAGTGGATGGTCAACGTATAGCTGCTGAGTTAGCAGATTATGAATTAGCCGCTGTTGAGCGTCGTGCCTTCGCGCTTGCACGCGCTGCGATGGACTTGAGCAAGCGCGGGGTGCGCGGCGCGATCTATACGTTTTCCCGTGCTTCTCGTAAGCGTCTTTTGGAATTGTGCGCTCGGTTTGAGGCAAAGCTGAAGGCTCTATTTCTTACCTTCACCTATCGTCAAAATATGCAGGATCACGTTGCAGCGAAACGTCATCTAGATTTGTTGCTTCGGTGGCTCAAGCGCAAACATTCTGAGAGCGCGATCTTGTGGCGCATGGAATATCAGGAACGGGGTGCTATTCATTTTCATTTGCTCGTTTTCGATAAGTCCTTCATCCCAGCTAGTGACCTAACCCAATACTGGCAAAAAATCACAGGCGATGATAGCTATCCTGATGTCGAGTTAGTGAGGTCTCGCCGCAAAGCAATAGCCTACGTCTCAAAGTATCTCGGTAAGCTGCCTGACCAACGCGGGCAAGGCAACGGCGACGCGCCGCCCGCAGCGTTTTTCAGCGAGGACGGCGCGGCAACGGCTCTGCCCGCCAGTGATTCCCCTGCCCTACTGAATGACGGCGGTACGCCCCTTGGTCTTGACCATAGCACATATTCGGAAATTTCTTCTAGCACGTTCCCTGCTGATGAAGTTGCGCCAACGTTCATTGGTCGCTATTGGGGCGTTGTTAATCGTGACAAGCTGCCTTTTGCGGATAAAGTGGTTCGTGAATATAGCGGCTCTGCACGTCCGTTTCTGGATTTCAGGCGCTATGCACGGCAATTCCTCAATGCGCCTAAACGTGTCTCTAATCGCCCTGCCCTGCGTCGTCGTCGGGCTTTCAAAATGCGATCTTCTCCGTTGGGCTTTACGCTCTTTGTTGACGATATAGCGGGTTGGCTGCGAACTTGGGACTTAACATCGGGTGCGGATAACCTGTATTCGCATTTCTCCCCGCAAGAATTACGCTCTGCAAGATTACAGACATTCTAACAACCGAAAGGTATAGGTAGGTATATCATGCAAACTCGTTCAATCTCTCCCTACAAGCAGCAACGTTTCGATGCCGTGTACGCCTTCGTCCGTGATAACGGTGAGGTCGGACTAACTGAGTTATCCCAACATCTCGGTTTGACCAGTCGGGTTTACGTTCGCTCTCTTGCCGACGAATTGGTCGCTGCTGGCTGGCTCTGCTGTGAGTTCAAGTTTGGGCGCTGGTCTCGTTTTGTCTACTCAATCAACCCTGAGCAAGTTCCTTGATACTGTTCGGCGCTAGGCATACAACTATATGTAAGTTACATATAGTTACTACTCCCCTGCCCTGCCCCTCTCGGCGTACACTGGCTGCATTGTTCATTGATGCGCCAGTGTGCGCGGGGATATACCCAAGATGCAAATCAACATTCCTCATGCTGTTATTGTCACGGCTTATCGGTCAAACAAAGCCGGTAAGGAAAATGTTCACTACCTGGACATTCGGACACAAGACGGCGATACCTTCGACTTCTCGACCGAAATGTTGTCACCTGAACAGGCTAAGGCGCTGATCCTCGTGCCTGTCGCTATTCAGGGCAGCATTAGCGGCTCGAAATTCGAGGGTAAGCAATTCCTCAAGCTGGTCGAGGGTAAGTTTACTCCTCTGGCTGCAAAGTAGGTCAAGCCTGCGGCGTAAGGACGCAGTTTGATGTTGGCGGGGGCGCTGTAAGTGGGTTAAAGACCATGCGCTCCCCCTTCTTTTTATCGGGCTAGTGCTGCAAGGGGGTTTCTGTGACGGTAGCACAAATTCTTACTGAGGCATCAGGCATTGTGACGGATTGGGGTCTTACTCCTTTCATCACGGTGTCGGCTGTCGTGGGCGTGGCGGCATACCTGTATGCTCGCCTGCGTCGTTCGTCCCGTTAACGCGGGCAGGGGGTAAAGGTGAAACGTCGTTCTCTCGTGATCCTTGTGGTGCTGGTGTGTGTGTTCGCGCTCGGTGTGGTGTCTGCATCGGCGCAAACGGCTACGCCAGTACCTGCCCCTACGGTAGCTACGATCCTCGCCGATAGCTCGGATATTGTGACGGATTGGGGCTTGCTCCCGTTCATCACGGTTTCGGCTGTCGTCGGGGTGGCTGCGTACTTGTACGCTCGGCTGCGCCGTAGTTCGCGTTAGTGGTTTCCTCGTTCGTGGGGGGCGTTCCGGCGCTCCCTTTTTTTATCTTAGGGGGCTTTATGTCAACAGCGGAAATACTCGGTTGGGCGCGGTCAATTCTAGATAGCTACGGAGTGACACAAATCATTACCGTTATGCTGATTGTGTCGGCTGCGTTTTACGTGTATCGGCGGTTCTTCGATAAGGATTAGTAACGATGTTCATCATTCAAATTTTCATCGTTGCGTCCTTGCTCTGTGCCTTTCGCGCCTATTATCAGGCGCTTATTCTGATGATTGCGGGTGTTTATGTCACTTCATCTGACCAAGTTTACATGCTGCTGGCGATCACTTGCGTTTCTATTGTGGTTGGCTTCCTTCGCGCTGCTTCCGCAAGCGATAAGTAGCGCTCAAACTTCGACGCCTTTACCGGGTACGCCTACGCCTACGCGCACACTGTCAGCAATTGAGCAAATGATGGGGTCGCTAACGCCGTCGCCAACGGGTACGGCGTTTTATGATCCGGCCTGCCCTAATCATGCTATAGACCAAAACGGGCTTGATCCTGAGTGGGCTATGATGTGCGGTCATTGCCTGCGCTCTGGTACGGTGACGCCGCTGTACGGTAATACGTTGGCAAGTTTCCCCACCTATGATATTGTTCCGTTTCCTATTTCGGGTTTAGGTGAAACGACCATTGTACCGCCTACGATCACGCCAACGGGTGTCTCTGGTACGCTGACGCCGACGATTACGGCTACTCCATGCAGCGGTGAATGGTCGCAAGTCTTCGACTTCACGAATAATGCCAGTACTTGGTCGCCGTATTATCATCCTACGGTTAGCGCTAATACTGCTGTCCATGTGTCGGGTGGCTGGCGGTATTCGGGCATGGTTGGTCGTGTTCAGATAACGCGAACGCTTCCTCAAGCGGCATATATAACAAGCGTTCGCGTTGTGCTGTCTGCTGCTCTCAATGGCAATTCTCGGTTAATCGGTGTTAATTCTGGTGCGGGGTACTATGTGAGCGCGACGGGCACTAGTACAATGATCACGGTTAATGCTACCCTTTCTAGCTTGTTTATTGATGTTGCGAATTCTTCGCAGTATTGGGTTGATCCTGTACCTGGTTTAATTGAGCGTGTCACCGTGTATGGGACTGGTGTTAATCCGTTTACGGGTGTGGCTGCGTGTCCTAGCCCTAGCCCTGTACCTACTCAGACACTAACGCCATCTCCTACGTATACGCCTCAATGGTGGGCGACGGCATATCCTCAGCAAAACGGGGTGTCCGTCTCCTGCGCCTCCCCTGAATATGTCGATCTTGATGCGCCTCTGGTGGCGGTTGGAGTTACGCCAAACGTGCAGAATACGACTTGCTTCACTATTGTACCTCGCATTGATATTGAAGTTCCTGACGTTTTGGGACTGGTGACGCCTGACATAGATATTCCTGAGATACAAGTGTGTTTTGTACCGATAACGATTGGTCTGAACCTGTTTGGATTTTGGGTGGATGTACCGCTGCTGCTCGGTCTGCCGGCTATCGCTTTTCTTTTCCGTTGGTTGTTGTTCAACTAAGAGGTGTCAATTGGAACCAATTATTTTAACTGTCCCCCTGCCCTACTCTCTGATCCTGTTTATCCTTCTTGGTGTCATTATTGCGTTGGCGGGTATTCGGTTCGTGATACGCCTGTGGGATTTGATCGCCTTCTAATGCCTGTCTTGTCGGGTTTACGGGGTGGTGTTTTCTTGTCCATGCTGCGGAATTTCCGCCTGTGTTGGGTCGGCGGGCGCTACGGTGGCGGCAAAACTGCGTTGTCGGTGCGCCTTGCCTATGAGTTCTTAGAGCGTGGTTGGGTGAAGGATGCGGTTGGCAATTTCCCCTGCGTCTTGTTCACGGATTTACATCGTCTGTCGGAATGTCGGGACACTTTCATTATTCTTGATGAGGCGGGCGTCTGGCTCTCTGATAAGGAATTTGATAACGTGTCCGCCTTCCTGCGTAAGCGCAATCTGTATGTTGTTCTGGCGTCGGTGCTGCCTGTACCGCTTCGGGCGAAGTCGCTGAATATTCAGCGCACTTGGAATGGTCATAGTGTCGGGCTTAATTTCTGGCACTACTCCGGCGTCCTGAGCTATATGCAAGTGAAAGAAAAACTCACGCTGTCATGGTTTAATCCGCGTGAAGTCTTCGGTCTTTATGATACCTCCTACGTCACAGTGGATGACGCGGGCATAGTGAAATGGGTAACGGATGCCTTCAACAAAGGAAAGCAAGATAGTTCCGCTGTGGCGGGTGGGTCGGGGGTACAAGGCGTGGAAAGCGCAAGGGGGCTTGCTTACGCGCTCGATGAAGCAGCGGAAAGAATTGAAGCGGCTGTATCCATTCGTGGGCGCAAATCTGGTCGTCGGTAACGAGGGCATTAACCCAACGGCGTTGCTTTCCGTTGTCGCGCTGGTGGTGATCGTCGGCGGTTGGATCACATGGGTGTCTGGCGTCGGTGGCGGTGCTTCTCCTCAAGCTGCGGCGTCGGTGGTTTCCTCTACACCATTGCCTACGGATTTGTCGTTTGGGTTAGGCTCTGGCTTGGTGCGCGAGATACGACTTACGCCTACTTCGTCGCCAGTTCCCCCAACGTTTACGCCGTCGCCAGTTCCACCGACGTTCACGCCATCGCTAACTGCGACTTGGACGCCGATTGTTTTCCCAACATCTGCATATTCAAACACGGGTTGTCATGCAGGCGATTATTCCTTTGGCTCTGTCATTTGTGATGCGGTTTCGGTCAATGTTCCGTTGCAGCCGCTGCCTGGTACACCTACGCCGATCCTTTTCTTCACGATTACGCCTTCTCCAACGTTGCCTAACTTGCTGGACGTTCCGCCTGCACCGAACTAAGGTATTACATAATTCTAATCTGCTCCAGCAAGGTATTAGTAGGTACGAACACTGCCTGCTGGCATCCCTTGCTGCCCTGAGGTTCTGTTCTCTGTTCGCTTCGACGCAAAACAAAAAAAGAACTTCGGATGAATTTTTTCCCTCTTTTGGAAAAAATTCAGTAGAACCCTTGACAAGTCCAAACAATTCCACGTTACAATCGGAAGACCGAAGGGAGCATTCGATAATTTTCTCTGCTGTATATCCTCATGCTCCCTTCGGTGCTTTTTCCGATTGTGGAATTTTTGGCTTGTCAAGGGCTTGGTTGTTTTTTTGTGGATCGTTACTCGATATGTTCATGACCAGTGTTCTTGAGGGGGTCAAGGGGGACGGCAAAAAGAAGTAAAAGTGTTTTTCTTTTGCTTCTTTTTGTCTCCCCTTGAATGATGCGGGTCAAGGGAAGCATTCCCTTGTGGGGGTGTGGGGGCTAGTCCCCACGTTCTGCGTTCCTTAACGGTATAGCTCCGGCTGATCCTGTACGCTTAAGTCGTACACAAGGGGTCATCATGACGCGCTTTCACTGGTTCGTTCTGCTCGGAATATACGCTTGTTTTGTTGCTCTTTCTGCCATAGTTGGCTTGCTGCTGCTGTTCATGTGGTTTGCCCTGCCGTATCTCGTTTATCTTCGTACTACCATGACCATGTTTCAGTGAATTTAGGGGCTTTCGCCCCTATTTTTTTACCTGCTCGGTCTGGATTATCGTGTTGATCGCGTCGGTAAGTTGTCCGCGTCTCCATTGGATGATTGCCATTATTTCGGCTTCTGTAAGGTTGAACACTTCTGAGCCTGTATCTTGATGGCTCAGTCCTGCCAGGTAGTCAACGCTTGTTTGTAGTGCTTCCGCGATCCTAAGTAGCGTTTGTAGCGTCGGATTGTTTTTCTCCCCTGTTTCAAGGTTTGATAGGTTCGAAGCTGGTATTCCTGTTTTTTGTGCTAATTCTGCTAAGCTCATTCCTTGCTTTATCCTTAATTTTCTGATCCTCTCCCCTAACATTGTCTGGCTTCCTCTTTCTATTCTCTCACTCATTTTAATCCTCTTTTCCTTAAGATTTGACAATTTGTTTTGTGCTGTGATATATTTGTTTCTGTGCCATTTCATTAGCATATATGCTAATTGAAATTATATGAAGTAATTCATGTATGTGACCCATAGCTGATGGGATATTAATCAACTATCGAGCCTGAATGGGCTGAAATGCGTTTCATAGTCGTAAAAGTCTTCGTTTTCGGCTTTCTTAAGCCAACGAATGACCCATAAGGTGATTGGGGTCATTATCACTTCAACGCCGACCTTAAAGATATAGTTCGTCACCACAAGTGCAACGAAGCTTTCTGTAGGAAAAACACCGAAAGCTGTCGCAATTACAAAAAATGAGATGGTATCTACCGCCTGACCAGCCATCGTGCTTCCAATGGTTCTCGCCCATATCCAGCGTCCTCTAGTCAGAATTTTCATTCGAGCGAGGACGTAGCTGTTCATAAAAGCGCCCATGAAGTAAGCGGCAATGCTGGCGACAATCAGCCCGCTCACGCCACCAAGAATGGCGTTGTAGGCATCGTCACCGGCATATTGCTTCCATAAGGTCTCGCCCGGCAGTTGCTCTGCGAGCCAGACGAAAAATCCCATCAACGCGAGGGCTAGGAAACCTGTCCAGATAACGCGCCGGGCGTTTTTATAGCCATAAACCTCGGTTAGTATGTCGCCAAAAATATATGAAATCGGAAATATGAGCGTTCCTGCGTCAAAAATCAAAGGAATTGGACCTAATGATGTGCCTAGATCAATAATTTTTGCGCTGCTCAGTAAATTACTCAGCAGCAGCATGGTTACAAACATGCCAGTCAGAAAATTCAGATATTTGTAGTGTTTTTCAGCCATAATGTGCAGATTTTGAGTTGACTCGAAACGAATGTTTGAATTATCTCAGGTTGGCTACAATAATGGAATGGGATTGCAATGCGGGGGAATTAATGGCAGCCAGACGGAAGTATCCAAATGAATTTCGTAGAGAAGAAGTCACACAAATTATCCAGTCGTGGGACGCGGGTGAAGCAATCTCGCTCGTTGGTATCGGCAGTGTAGGCAAAACGAACCTGATCCAGCATTTAACTGACGCTCAGGTGCGCCGTGCATATCTGGATGACTCGGTAAATCAGCTTTATGTGGTGGTCATTGATGCGAATATGCTTGGTCCACTGCCCTCCCCCACCGTCGCTGAGAGCGATCAGATACGCTGTTGGGCGGGGTTTGAGCTTATGATGCACCGCTTGTTTCTGGCGTTTTATCCATTTCCGCAGCTTTCCCCAGAGGAAAGTAAGCGCTTTTATGACACGTATCAAATGCTCCAGGACGGCACAAATCCGCTTTATGCGTACATGAGTATCCGCTATTTTGAGCTCGGTTTGGAGTATTTAATGCGAAAAGACCTTAAGATCGTCTTCATTTTCGACGAATTTGAGGAAATGCTCAAGCAAATGCCGCCGAAATTTTTCCAGCTTTTGCGTGGGTTACGGGACATATACAAGGGGAAACTCATCTATACAACCTTTTCGCGCTCTCCCTTACCTACCCTTGTAGAGAGGTACAAACTTCCTCTGCTGGAAACAGAGTCGTTTATCGAGTTGTTCAATGACAACGTGATCTACATAGGTCCATATAACGAAACGGATGCCCGTCAGATGGTGCAGTCGCTCGCTCAACGAAAGAAAACACAACATCCAGACCTCGCCAACGCGCTATTACTTGAAGCAACCGGGCGTTACGCAGGCTTACTCCGCGCAGGTTTCAACCTGTTGGATGACATGAACACACTAAACTGGTCTGCTCAAACCACCGAGACATTCGCTGAGCTTCTTGCTACGCGGCAACCGATCCGCATCGAATGCCAAAGCATCTGGATGGGCTTGAATCGCTCTGAGCAGTATGTCCTCAAGGCGGTTGTTCGTTTGCAGACCTATGCCGTAAGTGAAGAAACCGAGTATGCGGTCAACATGCTGGTGCAAAAGCGGCTGTTGAGGACTGGTAAAGGCGAGTCGAGACTAATTATCGATCCACCAGTATTTCGCGCCTATATTCGCTCGAATCCAGAGGCAACCTGAGTGACTGCGCCCGCGCACCGAATTCCAACCGAAGAAACCCGATCTGAGATTGAACGTCAGAAATCGCGGTTTATATGTATTGTCACTCGTGCAGCGACACCGGCTGAAGCGAAAGAATTCATTGCACGGATCAAGACTGAATTTCCTGATGCAACCCATCATGTGTACGCATTTCGGGTGGGCTTTGCAAACAGTGTCATCGAGGGCATGAGTGATGCTGGCGAACCGTCAGGAACAGCCGCCCCACCGCTGCTTGCCATTCTGCGAGGATCGGCGATTGGGGATATTGCGGTGGTAGTCGTTCGCTATTACGGCGGCACCAATCTTGGTACAGGTGGTTTGGTTCGCGCATACGGAGATGCGCTGCGTACCGCCATGGAATCACTAAACACGGAAGTGAAGGTGGATCACACAATTTTGCAGATCGCCCTACCCTACCCGCTCTACCAGCCCGTTCAGAAAACTATCGTTAACTACAACGGAAAAATCTTACAGGAAACATTTGAGGGCGAAATAATCATCACTGCCCAATTATTACAGAATTTTACCGAGAAGTTCATAAAAGATATTCTCGAACTTTCTGCCGGTAAAGTCCTGCCAAAAATGATCAATCAGGAGGATGCAGAGGTAACGTTATAAGTGCAGGGGCGAAAATTTTCGCCAATAACGACGCGAAAATCCACGCTGCGCTCCGCTGTCGGCTCAATCATTGTCGCTTCTGCGCCGATATTAAGGGTAAGCTGCAACATTTCAAGGCTGCTGCCCTTCGTTTGCCCCGTGTAGTCCGTCAGGCTGGAATATGCCTGATATGGCGCTTGTTCACCGATTATGGACATAAAACCTTCCCATGCCAGGCGTTCCGCCGCAACCCGATCCATCCCATAGATCCCGCTTGCATTGATGACTTCAACGGAGGGCTGCTCTCGAACAAGCTGATGTTCCGTCGGTGGCTGTAATAGCCGTTCCTCAAGTGCGATAACCGCATCGCGTACAGGCACCAGCACGCTTGATCCTTCAGGGGATGTCCATGATGTGACTTCAATGTTGGGGCGAAACGTGTACGAGGCGATTCGGGTCGAATCAAGTGAAGCTGCCAAAGGTACTAAGTTCAGGATTTCTTCAAGGGGGATATTGGTATCCACGATTTCCAGAACTTGAGGATAGACATCGGTGATCTGTTCGATCAGGTCTAATGCACGAATGCGCTGCCAGATCGCTCTCATGAGTGCCTGATGCCGCCGCCCACGATCAAAATCGCTGGTGGTTCGTCTACTTCGAGCATACCAGAGCGCCAAATCGCCATCCATTGTATGCACCCCTATAGGCAGGGTAAACATTTCCCAGTTTTCTTCAAGTTCAGGGTCGAGGTCAGGTGCAATCAGCCGCCAGTCCTCAAGACCGCAGGCGACGGCAATCTCAATACCGCCGAGATCGTCTATGATTTGCCGAAAATCATTAAAATCCACCCGTGCATAGTAGTCAATTTCCAGTCCGAGGTTGTAACGGATGGTCTCTATCAACGCCTGCGGTCCGCCTCCCTCAAATCCACTGTTTTCGCCAACCGAATACGCGGTATTGATTCGATAGACTCGATCCCCTGGAATATAGACGTACAGATCGCGTGGCAGTGAGAGCATAGAGACCGTTCCCACTGTTTTATTCACTGAAACGATCAGGAGGACATCCGTGCGCCCGATGTTGTTTGGATTAGACGTATCTGCACCGATCAGCAGAAAATTGACAATATCGTAACCCCCTTCGCTCATCCGCGGCATCGGTTCAGGGATGTCATCCGGGCTTGGGGTATCCTGTGCGGCAATAATAGCTGGAAGAAAAAGCAACAAGAGATTGAGAATGACGGAGCGTCGCATAGCAAACTCGCAGAGCAGATGTAGAAATTAAGTCCAGTATAGGGTCAAAATTCTCATCATCAGGAAAACGCCGAAACAGCGTGGGGAAAGCGTCATAGAAAAGGCGCTGGAGTAGTTTTAACCCAGCGCCTTTTTGTGTTGCAGCTGATACATCACTACCGATAGGCGTTGATCAGGTTTAACATGCTTCTCACGGAAACAGGCTTACGAACATATACATCACAGCCCGCCGCCTCATACTGATCGGCGTAGCCCATCGTGTCATAGGCGGTAATGGCGATGATCGGCTCAGCAATGCCCTTTTGCCGCAGCAAGCGCGTTAACTGAAGCCCATCAATACTGCGATTGCCGAGATGCAGATCCATCAGAATCAAATCCGCGCTACCAACCTCAATACTCGACAATGCCATCTCCGCATCATCATACGTCACCAGTTCATCGCTGTTCATGTGGCAGATACGCTCGATCAGGGCAACATTGGCAAGATTGTCTTCTACATAGACGATACGCATAATTCCCTACACACTACGATGTGGGGCTGTCCCACGCTAGTAAGCAATAACCGCTAATGTGGAATATACACCACGGAACAATGTGTATTCCCCAAAGACCCAACCCGGACCAAATGGGCTATCCACCAAATACCATGCGCCATCGGGAGTTACGCCAACACCTTCAAGGACCGTGCCGCCGGGAACAGTTCCCAGAATGGAGAATTGCGGACCGGGACCTGTGCGTACATTCAAATTGCCGGTATTCACGACAATACTGGGTCCGACCAATTCAGGCGTTGGGATGCTGTTGGTCACAGTTGCCAATGTAAGCGTTGAAGGTAAGGTTTGAACGACTGTTGCCGTGCCAGCCGCAACATCTACTACGGGAACAAAGCGGAAGTCACCACGCGGAAGGGTGAAGCTGATATCTACCCACCCATTGCCGGCAGCCGTTGAGACGAGGTCCCACGTTCCTGACGGGTTGGTCGCAAGAACAGGAAGTTCGGTTCCGCCAACGACCTGAGTGATAACCGAATACTGAGGTCCAGGACCGCTTCGGACGTTCAACGCACCGGTATTGACAACCAAAATCGGTAAAATGGGCTGTGGCTGCTGTTCTGCGCTGTCGCCATATGCGACGCTGACACCCAATGCACATACCAAGACAGCCAGCAGCGCGAAGACCAGCTTCAATTTGTTGCTCTTCATGATTTATGCTCCTGAATTTGCGTCGCTTTTTATGGCGAAAAGATTTGTTCTCATAAGTATAGAATGATAACCCGTGTTTTCGCCAACACTGAATAAAGATTTTCCTATTCTGTTCTCACAGTATACCGTCAGTTGTGCAGGAGTCGAGAAATCGTATTGTAAGAATCAGGCAAATCAAGCAACACTCATGCTAACGTATTGTCAGATTGATTGAGTAATTGGGAGAAGATGATGCGTCGCCGATGGATTTATAGCTTAACAGGACTTCTCTATTTGATGGTTCTTTCCAGCGTCTCCGCACAGGAACTCGTCTGCGCGAACTGCCCGAATCAAGGCGACTATGGCATATCTAACGAAGCGATACTGGCATATCCAGAGCCAGATGTGACGCAGATTTACCCTGACGAAGGTATTTTGTACGACCGCCGTTATCAACGTGTCGTGACTGCGATTGATGTCTATGAGGCCCCGAATGGGAATATCCTTTACCATCTTCCCGCTGGCTTCAATTTTCTAACTACGTATGCAAGTGAAGGTGAGTGGACGCAGATCAACCCTGATGAGTGGGTGCGAACCGAAGCCCTCTCCAGCGTTTTGCCCTCCACCTTTGCTGGAGTTCTTCTGCCGGAACAGGGATTACCTTATCCAATGGGGTGGATGCTGCTCAACACTGTGCCGAGCCGCACACCTGGCGCTGAACCCACAGACGGCGATCTGGCGATTTTGCGTTACACCCGCCTAAATCTCTATTCATTTGTCGAGGTCGATGGGTGGCGCTGGTATCAGGTTGGGATAGACCAGTGGGTGCATCAGACGATGATCGCCAAGATTATCCCGGTGGAACGCCCTGCAGAGGTTGATACAGACCGCTGGGTTAGCGTAGACCTATATGAGCAGGTAGCAATTGCCTACGAAGGCACAACCCCTGTTTTTGCCACACTGATATCATCCGGCTTGGAAGAATGGCCCACCAATGAAGGGCTGTTCCACGTCTATGTTCGCTACCCACGCACAATCATGAGTGGCGCGGAAGGTCAGGCTGACTTCTATTTTCTCGAAGAAGTTCCGTGGACGATGTATTTTGACAACGATATCGGCTTACATGGCACATACTGGCATGATGGCTTTGGCTATCGTCATAGTCACGGCTGCGTCAATCTCTCCATCACCGACTCGTACTGGCTGTACAATTGGGCGGCGCCGGAGATTGATTTTGAAATACCGAATGATCTGGGCGCGGCGGTATATGTATACAGCAGCGGTCAGTATGTCTAAAGTGCAGTAGACCACCGCGAAGCTCCAGCATTGATCGCCAGCGAAAAGCGGTTATCATCATCCGCTTGACGACAATGCTGGAGCTTACTTTGGCTGTCACATCTGTTTCAACGGATCGCCGATCCGTTATTGATCAACTAGAGACATTACTACAACAAAACGGATTTGTGCTGCTGGATACCCCGATTATTCAGCCAGCCGACCTGTTTCTAACTCGCGCTGGCGATCAGATCGCTGATCACTTGTTTACTTTCGAGCGTAGTGGGGAACAACTTGCGCTGCGTCCTGAATTCACCTCATCGGCGATCAAGCAGTATCTCGATGAATTTCCTGTAGCAAACGCCATCAAGCGCTGGTTGTTCAGCGGCGTTGTATTTGAAGACTATGCTCAGGCTGGAGAATACCAGAAATACAGCATCGGTCTGGAACTACTGGGCGCTGCAACGCCAGAGTCCGAAGCCGAGATTATTGGTCTGGCAGCACAGGCAATGCGTTTTCTAGGTGTCACAGACTGGTTCATTGAAATAGGTCATGTTGGGCTGACTCGTCATCTCCTGAGTCGGTTTGGAATTGAGGGTCGTGTACAGCAGATACTCCTAAACCGCGCCAGCGACTCAAGTGAAACAAATGCCCAACTACAACTATTGTTGGATAAGCTAACCATTCATGATGCCGACCTCAGCAGGCTTGATACTGCTGATCAGGAAGATAGTCGTAAGCATCTCCAGATTTTCCAGATGATGTTCGCAAATCAGGAGATGTCATCAGTCGCAGGTGGTCGCTCACGTCAGGAGATTCTCCAGCGCTTTGCGAAGAAGCAGCAGCGAACGCTGGAACGGGACAAATTTCAGGATGTGATCGATTTTCTCAATAAATGGAGTCAATTCCGCGAAATCGCCCTGGGTGCGTTTGAAAAGCTAGCTAAATTCGTGGATGCTGCCGATGATGTCGGTCAAGGTAATCTCAAACAGTGGCAGGAAATGATACGGGAACTGGAGCAAAAAGGCGTTCCCCTGGAAAAGCTGATTGTTCGCCCGGCGCTGGCGCGAAATTGGGACTATTACACAGGCGTAGTCTTTGAGATTTGCTCAGAATCAGGAAAGCGTCTGGTTGGCGGGGGGCGCTATGATGATTTCGCCCGTTTGATCGGTGCAAACCGCGATGTTCCAGCCGTCGGTCTCGCATTTTACATTGATGAACTGATGCCGCTTCTTCCATAAAGGTAACAAATGACCCGTGTGATGTTAGCGCTGCCAAGCAAAGGCGCAATTGCTGAACCAACGCTCGCGTTTCTACAGGAGTGTGGTTTGCGTGTTGAAAAACCAAACCCACGTCAGTATGTCGGCATTATGCCTGCCGTTCCTACTGTAGATGTGCTGTTTCAGCGCGTCATTGATGTGCAGTATAAAGTTGCGGATGGTACTGCCAAACTCGGCATTACGGGTTTGGACGTTGTGCAGGAATACCATCAGGAAGACGTTGTTATTATTCATGATGATCTACACTATGGCTACTGCAAACTGGTGGTTGCGGTGCCAGAAGCGTGGATAGATGTGGAGAATATGGTGGATTTAGCGGAAGTTGCACTTGATTTCCGCGAGATGAAGAATCGCCAGCTTCGTGTTGCAACGACATATCCTCACAAAACGCGACAATTTTTGCATACCCATGGTATTCATCACTTTACGCTAGTGAATGCGGAAGGCGCAATTGAGGCAGCACCGACGATTGGCTACGCGGATATTATTGTTGATCTGGTGCAAACCGGGACGACATTACGCGAAAATCATCTTAAGCCGCTTGCAGACGGGGTCATCATTGAGTCGCAGGCGTGCCTGATCGGTAATCGCACGGCACTTGCCAAAAGTCCTGAAATTCTTGAAACAACACGCATACTACTTGAACAGATAGATGCTGCGCTGCAAGGACGAAATTTTTCTCAGATGACCGTCAATATATGTGGAAAAGATGCCAGCGATATCGCACAGAAGGTCGCGCTTAACCCATTAACACGAGGCTTGCAGGGACCGACGATTGCGCCGATTTATGGCTCAAAAACGGAAAATGATCTGGAGTGGTTTACGATTACCATCATTGTGCCGAACAAATCGCTGTTGAGCGCTGTTGAATATCTGCGCGAGATTGGCGGCACACAAATGACGGTCTCGCCTGTGCGTTGCATCTTTCTGGAGCGTTCGCCGAGTTTTGCCAGGTTACAAGCGGCGCTGTTTCCTGATTAAGCCAGTTGTTCGGCAGCCACGTCCAGAACTTGATCAATCAAGCTGCGTTGTCCTGCGCTGTCAGCGCCCATTTCTACCGCCATGCACAGCCCAAGCAGGCTGATTTCTGGCAGGAATTTGGCGCTGTCTGCGAGATTCATCGTTAGAAACGGGCAGCAAAATAACGCGCACTTGAGGTAATCACGCCAGTCTTCCCGCAGCCAGTTTCGTCGCTTTAGCTCAAGCAGGCTGGGGATCAGTACCCGTTGAACTTTGCTTTCAAGAAACATTTCTCGAATCCGGTGCAGTTGGTAATTATGCCCAATCACCCATGAGTCGCCTTTCTGCTCTAAACGAATGGCGAGTGTTTTTGCCTTTTCCTTTGGAAAGTACATCCACATGGCAAATACATTGTGAAAGAGTGGCTTTACCACATCGAGCAGCGGATCATGCCGCCCTGCAAAGGCGGGATCGAAATAGAGAAGTGATTGCGTTTCCTGCCGATAAAAAACGTTTCCATTATGCGCGTCGCCATGACCGATGACAGATGGTACGTTCTGTGCGGGGTCTAGCAGATGAATGGCTTTGTGAATAATCTGATCGAGCGTCTCGGCATAATACTGACCGTTAATCTCCCACCGGACTTGCTGAACATCACGCATCTTGAAAGGAGATTCTCTGTTAGGCAGCAGGATCGTCATGTCTTCTGTAAACGAGCCGTAAAAGCGAGTTAAACGTCCTTGCGTGAGGCGATGATGAAACAGTTGATGTACAGGAGCGCTCGCGTTTTGCGCTTCTCCCATCCATTCAAGCGTGTGCTGATAAATTGTGAAAAGCTGATCATCTGCCTGTTGTTGCGCCTGCGTCAGAGCGCCAAGCTGAACATTATCCCCGCACTCAATCTGCCAGGCGAGATCAAATACGGACGGGTCGGCGATGACGTCATAAATGAGAAGCTGTTTTCCTGCCTCAGTTGATGTATAGACGGGTTGCAGAATCGGATAACCCGCAGCTGCTAACTGCGCCGCGTTGTAGTATTCGCCAATAATGCCGTCGGCTTCCGTATGTGTTTTGAAAAATAACCGCCTGTTTCCCTGAAGTGTGATAAAACCGTTGAAGGAATTGAGCGAAACTGCCAGCGGGCGGAGTTCTACGGAAGCTGCCTCAAGCCCCAAAGACTCCCGCATAAATCTCAACAAGAGTGCTTCAGCAGCACTCTTGTCCGAAAATTGCAACTGCTGAATCTGTTGAAGCGTGTTCATAACCCCAGAATTTCATTTCGCTTGCGAATCGCCATTGCGTGGGCGGGGAAATCCTCATAGTCCGCCAGAGTCGCGGTAATCGGAGCGAGGGTTTGATAACCCTCACGCGAGCTAAAGCCGATCCCGGTGCGCTTGAGAAAATCCCAGACGCTAACAGAGGAAAAGCTTCGCGCAAAGCCGCCTGTTGGGAGGATCGCATTCAAACCCAGACAGTAATTCGCTGTCGGAATCGGTGTATAGGAGCCGAGCAAAATCTCGCCCGCGTTATTCAGTTTTTGCAATGTGACAAACGGATCAGCCGTCAGCACTTCAAGGTGTTCGGGCGCATACGCATTAACGAAGCCAATGGATTGATCAATCGATTCTGTGAGCAGTACCCCGCCGTAGTGTGACAAGACGTTATTGACGAAGTTCTGCCGCCATGCAGGAAGTTCAGCGATATACTGTGGCAGCAGATCAAGGGCGCGTTCGGCGATTTCGCGGCTGTGCGTCACCAAAATCGCCGCGGACTCGGCACCATGTTCCGCTTCAACGAGTAAATCCAGCGCCGCAAGACGCGCATCCGCATGTTCGTCCGCAAGAATGATCGACTCGCTGGGACCCGCAGGTAAGCCAACATCAATGACGCCATACAACAGCCGTTTGGCGGCAGAAACGTAGCTGCTGCCGGGACCGACGACTTTGGCAACGCGGGGAATGGTTTCTGTTCCGTATGCCAGTGCAGCAACCGCCTGCATCCCGCCGACGACATAGACTTCATCAAT
>Ga0224722_1000237_pt1 | contig 31806 bp, 27 predicted proteins | sample Balambano_FR1_Me_FD_161646 | JGI IMG/M metagenome (GOLD analysis project Ga0224722, IMG submission 161646) | Freshwater sediment microbial communities from Lake Towuti, South Sulawesi, Indonesia - Balambano_FR1_MetaG | ecosystem: Environmental > Aquatic > Freshwater > Lake > Sediment | place... | reverse complement strand
ACGTATGAATCAGAGCGATCATGCCCTGTTCTGCGCTCTGGTTGATGATCAGTTGGTGGGCTACGGGGCAGGGCAGATTCAGCCTGCACCGTTGGGGTTGCAGTTTGATTATGTTGGTGTCGTGCTGGAAATGGCGATAGATGCTCACGGCTATTATGGCGGTGCTGGGCGCGATCTGGTTGAGGCACTGCGCCGCTGGTTCCGTGAGCATGAAGTGAATCAAATAGTCGTTGCTGTGCCGCGCAACGCAGTTGTGGATCAGGCGTTTTGGCGCGGGTTAGGGGCAGCAGAATGGATACAGTGGTTGTGGATAACGTGACAATTCGGACGGCGCAGCCCCGTGATATTCAGGCGGTCGCTCAGCTCTGGGAGGCACTTGTTGAGTATCATCGTGAACTCGATAGTGAACTGCCAGCAGCGACCCCAACAGGGGCGCTACGTTATGCGCGGCGGTTGGAGGACCAACTTCAGAATCCGCTGGCGAAGGTGTTGATCGCCGAAATTGAAGGGCGCGTCGTCGGGTATGTGTTCGGTATGGTGGTAGACTTGATGCCGGACATGTTCAGGCAGGAAGCATGCGGATTTCTTGCGGATATTTACGTGGATGAACGCTATCGCCGTCATGGTGTAGGGCGGGGATTAGTACAGTCATTAGCGTCGTGGTTTCGTCAGCAAAATTTGACGTACTATGAGTGGCATGCGGCGGCGCAAAATCCAGAAGCGTTGGCATTCTGGCGGGCGTTGGGTGGGCGCGAGGTGATGCTGCGGATGCGGGTAGATATAAGCAGCACGGATGCATAAAGGATTGTAAAACCCGATGACAGAACTTATTTATCACACGGACAGCTATGTTCAGTCATTTGATGCCGTTGTCACTCAGGTTGCTCCAGAGCAGCGGGCGGTGCTGCTGGATCGCACGGCATTTTATCCAGGCGGTGGTGGGCAGCCGAACGACGACGGCAGCCTTCAGACGGACTATGGTAATTATCGAGTGACAAAAACGGAACGCGGCAACCTGCACATCCTTGAGTCCGATGATTTACCCGCTGTGGGCACCCCTGTGCGCGGCGTTCTCGACTGGGAACGGCGCTATAAACTCATGCGGACGCATACCGCTATGCATATTTTGTGCGGAGTCGTCTGGCGTGACTACGGGGCGAGCGTGACTGGTGGTAACATGGAGCCGTTAAGCGGGCGTATGGATTTTGAGTTTGAACGGCTGCAAAAAGAACTTGTCAGCGAGATTGAAGCGAAAATCAACGACGAAGTAAGTGTGGCGCGGGATGTGCGTGTCCGTATCCTGCCTCGTGATGAAGCCTTTCAGATTCCTGATCTCATTCGCACCAAAATAAACCTGCTGCCCGAAGGCATTCCCGAAGTTCGCACGGTTGAAATTGTCGGGCTGGATTTGCAGGCGGATGGCGGCACGCATGTCGCCAATACCCGCGAGGTGGGGCAAATACGAATCGCGGATTATAAAAGCAAAGGCGGTATCAACAAACGCCTGTATATTGAAATCGACTCATGATCACTCGCTTTCGCCTCTTTCTTGGACCCGCACGACTTCGGGCGCTGTTCATCCTGATCGCTACTACTGGGCTTGCCAGCCTGATTCTCAATGCTGTTCCTAAAGAGACACCTTGGGTGATCCCCGTACAAACAGCGCTGTTCCTGATCGCGCTAGTGGGATCGGCGATCATCATTCTTGGACGTATGGATGCGAACGAGCGCGGACGTTGGCTCGCAATCCTGCTGCCCGCATTTGGCGCTGTTGTTCTTGCGCTCACCGTATTGCCACAATTTGCGCTGGCGCTGTTCGGCGCGGCTGCGGGCTGGATTGTGGCAGGGCTTTTTCTCTTTCGGACGAGGACCCCATCGGGCTATCGTCAGGCGATTCGGCATCTCCGCAAGGGGCATCTTGACGAGGCGATTTCATCAATGGATCAGGTCATCAAGGATGATCCTGATGATGCCAACCATTATCGCTTTCGCGCTGAACTCCTGCGCTTGAACGGCAAGCTGGATCGCGCCCGCCGCGATTACACCAAAATGACTGACCTTGAACCCAATGATGCTGTTGGCTATAACGGGCTGGCAGAAGTGGACTTGCAAGCAGGCAACTATCGTCGTGCTTTGGAAGCGGCACAGAAGGCGGTAGAGATTGCCCCTGATGAATGGGTTGCGCTATATAACATTGGCATGATCGAAGATCGGCTTGGCGATTCGGCAAGTGTCATCACTCACCTGACAAGAACACTCGCGTTGAAAGTGCCGGATGCCCGTCACCGTTTGCTCATCCATTTCTACCTGCTTCGTGCTTATGCGCGACTTGGCGAGACGGAGAAGGCTGAAAGGGAACTTGAAGCGCTGCGCGGGGAAAATGCGGGATTGGAAGAGTGGAAGGCTATTCTTGACGACCCGCAGGCAGAGGTGCTGCGCTCGGTACTTGGCGATGATGTACAGACGATACAGGATTTGCTTGACGAAAAGGTAACTCTCGACGGGGTAGGGCAGCCGTGAAACGCCGCTGGTTTTTAATCGCCGTTTACCTGTCCATCGTTATCGCGTTCATTGGCTTGTTCTTCTTCGTCGGCGGCATCTTTGCCGAATTTTTCACCCTGCGTGAAGAACCCGCGGTCGGCGGTCTGTCAAGCGCGGTGGTCGTAGCCCTGTCAGGTTTGTGTCTTGCTGCGTTGATGTTCCTGTTCTGGTTTACCCTCGTGGGCTATATGCTGGCGCGGCAGACGCGGGCGCTGGGATCGGGCTACGGCGATGCTTATCGCTTGATTGAGCAGTTCAAGTTTCGGGATGCGATCCCACTTTTGGAACGCTCTATCCATGAAGGTAAGGAAACGGCAGAGGTGTTGATGCTGCTCACAAGTGCCTATGCCTATACGGGGCAGCTTGCCAAAGCGCAGGCGACGGCAGATCGCGCCGTGCAGCTTTATCCGAATGACCCTGATTCTTATGTTACACTGGCGAATGGCTACCGCTTGCAAGCAGCGTATGATGAAGCTGCCCGCGCTTTACAGCAGGCGGTCATCCTGACGCCTGATCAGCCGGTGGTGTGGGCAGAACTCGGCTTCGTTCAGCGCTATTCGGGCGATGATGCCGCTGCATTTGAATCTTTCCAGCAGGCGGCGACCCACGCCATGCCTGCGTCCTACATGGTGCGCGTGTATTATCATTTGGCGCAAACGTATGAGAAGCGCGGGGATGTCAAGGAAGCAGTACGGGCAACAGCGAAGATGATGAGCGCCCGTGATGGATTAGCACCGTGGAAAATGGGGTTGAAGGCGCTGGAAGGCACAGCGTATGGTCAGGCGCTTCGCTATGAAATTGCCTCGATTGAACAGGCAATCGCTGACGCCGATGCAGGCAACCTGGGCTAAACCTCCCACATGTTTCACATGATCCGCCGCGTTCTGCGCGATTTTCTCCAGTGGGAACGCCCAATTCGTTTCACATTGATACTGGCACTCGTGCTTTTAGGGCTGGATATTCTCGTGCTGGCAATCGCTCCAGAAACCGTGCGCCCGCCTGCGTTGATCGGCGGATTTGGGCTGCTTGTGGTCATACAACTGACGGTCATGTATGCCTACCGCGACATGGCGACCTCGATGAATCTGGCACAACGCCGTTACATGTCTGAAGACTATACAGGCGTTGTTGAACTCATCGAACCGCTGGCTCAAACTGGCAAAGCCGATATGCGAATGCTCACGCTGTTAGGCAACGCTTACCGCCAGCTTGGACGGCTCGACGAGAGCAAGGCGGTTTTGTATGAGGCTCTGAACAAATCACCAGATCAACATTATCCGTTATATGGAATCGGGCGTACACTGCTGTCAGAGGGTGATTATGCGGCGGCGGCGGAGATGCTGGATCGCGCTCTGGCTTCGGGAGCGCCGCCCGCCGTTCAGCTTGATCGAGCGGAGGCGTATTTCCGGGCGGGGGACAAAGTTACTGCATGCGACGCGCTGGAAGAACTTGATCTCCGCCTGCTGGAAGGAGAAGCACCGCGCGAACTCATGGCGACGTATCTGCGCGAACAGCTTGGGCAGATAGACACACTCAATCCGACATTGGTTCAAGCTGGTTTACCCTACTGGGAAGCTGCTGCGCTACGATTTGAAGCCACGCCTTATGGACGCGATCTCGCCAAAGATGTTCAGCAGATGCGGGGAGTCGAGGGACAATGAATAAAAAAGGCGGTTTTTCGGTTATCCGTATCGGTTTAATCGCGGGCGGTATTGGGATCGCGCTCGTGGTGTTGGGCGTGATTGCCTTTCTCGGAGATCAATCGGCTCGCCGCGTACCCTATAGCGTTACCCCTTATCAGGGGGCGGAGGAATGGGGGATGGCAGACGTAACCGCTTCATCCCGCAGCGTTCTGTTTCGTGTGCGTGATGCTTCGCCTGAACAGGTCGCCCAGTATTACCAGCAGCGCATGAATGAGCATTACGGCGATGATCAGGAGGCTTGCGTTCGTGTTCCTCCGTCCGGCGAATATCCGGTACAGGCGAATGACCCGTATGCAATTCCATATGAATTCAAGTGCCTGTTCGATAATTCCGGTTTTCAGACAACACAGTATACACAGGTACGCATATATCCCGGCTTTTATCATCCCGACGCGGACATCAACTCCGAAGGGATGACCGTCATTGAGTATCAACAGCGCTGGACTCCATGAGTGAAACGGAGACAACGCCGGAAACGCCATTATCGCCGCCTCAGCAGGGCGCTTTTCGCCTCTCGATACCAATGCTGGTCGTGCTGATTATTGTAGCAGTCCTGGCGTTATATATCGGAACGCAGGTCATCAGCGTGCTATACAACATCACCGTTCCGCCCATGCCGCCGCTGCCAGCAGGCGCACGCCTGCAAAGCAGCACAAGCACCGCCTACGGGGTAGATGACTGGACGTATTCAGCCGCCAGCGATCCGTGTCAGGTTGCCGCGCTTTACACGGCGGAAGGTGCCGCGTGCCGTATTTCCCCCGGTATATGTGAAGGCGGAGTGACTGTTGGTGTTTCGGGAAATGCCGCGCTGGTTGCCCGTTGCTTTGGTCAGGTGGATTTCTCAATCTTCACAATGCAGTATGAAGCGTTGATCAACCGTGACGCGGCGGATGCAAACGCCACTCAGCTTCAACTCAACCGAGAGATTTTCTGGATTGGTGAGGGGCGGCAGGCGGAGGTTCGCTCTACCGAAATCCCGACTCTTACGCCATAATATTTTCCCACTCAGGACATCGCCGTACAGCGATCATATTCAAGGAGGTGATACCGTGGTGATGAGGACTTTTCTCACGCCGCGCGTGATTGCTTGCTCTATCCGAATAGACCACTTGCCGATCAGGTTTATCTAACCACAGCATCAGAAATGAACAGGGATGGAGCATTGAGCATGTTCAAACCAGTCAACCCGAAGGTTGATATTCAAAAGCTGGAGAAAGAGCAGCAGGATTTCTGGCGAGAGAAGCGCATTTTTCAGCGTTCTATGGAGGAACGCGAAGGGTCGCCCAAATATGTCACCTATGAAGGTCCGCCAACGGTAAACGGAACGCCTGGCGTTCATCATGTGCTGGCGCGTGCGTTTAAGGACATTTTCCCGCGTTATAAGACGATGCGCGGCTATTATGCGCTGCGAAAGGGCGGGTGGGATACACACGGATTGCCCGTTGAACTGGCAATTGAGAAAGAACTCGGTTTTACAAGCAAACGCCAGATCGAGGAATACGGCATTGCCGAGTTCAATGAGAAATGCCGCACCAGCGTTCTGCGAAATATCGGCGCATGGGAGCGTTTTACTGAACGAATGGCGTACTGGACGGATTTGGACAACGCCTATGTGACGTTCACCAACGACTATATTGAAAGCGTGTGGTGGATTCTCAAGCAGTTCTGGGAAAAGAATCTGCTCTACGAAGGCTTCAAAGTCGTGCCGTACTGCTCACGCTGTGGCACGGCGCTCAGCAGTCATGAAGTCGCGCTCGGCTACCGCGAAGTTCGTGATCCGAGCATATACGTGCGTTTTCCGCTGCGCGATAAGCCGGGCGTGTATTTCCTCGTCTGGACGACAACGCCGTGGACGCTGCCCGCCAATGTCGCCGTCGCAGTGGGCGCGGATGTGGACTATGTGCAGGTCGAAGGACCCGCGCAGGATGGCGAAGGCACCGAGCAGTTGATCCTCGCTGGAGCCCGCATGAGCCATGTACTTCGCAATCCCGAAGACTACCGCGTGGTCAAGCGCATGAAGGGCAAAGACTTGCTTGGTCAGCACTATTTACCGCTGTATACCTTCCTGCCTGTAGATCAGGATTATGCCTACGTGGTTGCGGGCGATTTCGTCAGCACCAATGATGGTACAGGAATTGTTCATATCGCGCCCGCATTTGGCGTGGACGATATGGCGGTAGGTAAAGAACATAGCTTCCCCGTGTTGCAGACCGTCGCTGCGGATGGCACGTTCGTTGACGCCGTTACCGAGTTTCGCGGGAAGTGGGTCAAGGATGCCGACCCGGAGATCACCCGCGATCTCAAACTGCGAGGGCTGATTTATAAATCGGAAAGCCATGAACATACCTATCCCTTCTGTTGGCGCTGCGGTACGCCGCTGCTGTACTTTGCGCGTACTACCTGGTTCATCCGTTCGACGGATTATCGGGATCGGATGATCGCTGCCAATCAGGAAATTAACTGGATTCCGTCTCATGTGCGCGAAGGACGGTTCGGCAACTGGCTCAATGAACTGAAGGATTGGGCGCTGGGGCGTGAACGCTACTGGGGAACGACGCTACCAATTTGGGTGGATGATCGCACAGGTGAGATGCTGTGCGTGGGTAGTGTTGCTGAACTCAGCCAGCTTGCCGGGCGCGACCTGACAGGCTTGGATTTACACCGTCCGTATGTGGACGAGATAACGTTCCCGAACCCCAATGGCAGCGGCGGGATTATGCGCCGTGTGCCGGAAGTGATTGATGTCTGGTTTGACAGCGGCACCATGCCCTTATCGCAGTGGGGCTATCCCGCGCACAATCACGAGATGTTTGAGCAGCAGTTCCCTGCGGATTATATCTGCGAGGCGGTGGATCAGACACGCGGCTGGTTCTATACGCTGCACGCCATCAGCACCATGCTGTTTGAAGAGCCATCATTCAAAAATGTCATTTGTCTTGGGCTGATTCTCGACGAAAAAGGTGAGAAGATGTCCAAGAGCAAGGGCAACATGGTTGACCCGTGGGACGTGATGAACGTACATGGGGCGGATGCTTTCCGCTGGTATCTATTTACATCGGGTCCACCCGGTGAACCGCGCCGCTTCTCAAAAGACCTGGTGGGGAAGGTCGTCAGTAATTTCTGGCTCACACTGTGGAATACTTACAGTTTCTTCGTCACCTATGCTAGCCTCGACGGTTGGACGCCGGTCAGCCCACAGCCCCCGGTTGCTGAACGTGACTCGCTCGATCAATGGGTGCTGGCGGAATTACACCAGCTTGTGCAGGATGTCACTGAGTCGTTCGATACATACGATGTACCCGGCGCGACGCGCCCGATTCAGGCGTTTGTTGAAAACCTGAGCAACTGGTATGTCCGCCTGAGTCGCCGCCGCTTCTGGAAAAGCGAGAGCGATGCTGACAAGCAAGCCGCCTACGCCACGCTGTATGAATGTCTCGTTACCGTGTCAAAACTGCTTGCGCCGACCATGCCGTTCGTTGCCGACGCGATCTATCGTAATCTGGTGACAACGACTGATTCGAATGCGCCAGAAAGCGTTCACCTGACATTTTTCCCGGAGGCTAATTCTGCGCTTATCCATCACGACCTGATTGATGAGATGCGATTGGCGCAGCGGCTGGCGAGTCTGGGACGTGCCGCTCGTGAAAATGTCAACATTGGTGTGCGGCAGCCATTGGCGAACGCGTTGTTCGCTGTGCGGGATGCGAAAGAGGCGACTTCTGTCGGGCGTTTGAGCGACCTGATCGCCAGCGAACTGAACGTCAAGAGCCTTGAAGTGATCAGCGACGCGGGCGAATTCGTCGAATACAAACTCAACCCGCTGCCAAGCCTGCTCGGTAAGAAGTTCGGCAAGGATTTCCCGCATGTGCAGAAGGTGCTGCGCGAGGGTGATCAGGCTGAGGTGCGTCGTTACGCCGAAGCGCTTCTGCGGGGCGAAAATATCATCGTCACGCTGGACGGACTGGACTTTGAAGCCACGCCGCAGGAAGTTGAGGTCAAACGCAGCGCGAAGGAAGGGTATGCGGTGGCTGAGGACGGTGGTTATCTGGCAGCGCTGGATACCCGACTGGATGAAGCGCTCGTTATGGAAGGCTTGGCGCGTGAAGTAGTACGTCGTGTGCAAACGCTGCGTCGTGATGCCGACTTCAATATCAGCGACAATATCACCATTACCTATGCCGCTAGTGACAAACTGGCGAAGGCGATTGAACACTTCGCCGAGTATATTCGGGCGGAAACGCTGGCGTTAAAACTGGAGAAAACAAATCAGGTTGAACTGACCAACGGGTTTCATCGGGCAAGCTACGCCCCCGATCCGGATGGCGATCCGAAGAAGGATACTTCAATTGACGGTGAAAGCCTGACGATAGCTGTGAAACGCGCTTGATTGTCACTTTTGACTAATTGTAAAAGCGAGACTGGATTAGAAATCAATTCAGTCTCGCTTTTCATTTAGGCTGTTTGTGAAGAATAACTAATAACTGACCCTCAACATTCAGAAAATCGTTATAATCGAATGATGCTTCCCGTGCGTAAAATGGAGGTGTTTGATTCCGGCGGTCAGGGGTTTTCGTCAAAATGACTGAAACGAATAACGTTTCCATCCAGGCTCTGCTTCAGTTTGCCTTGCCACTTGGCACAAATCTCGTTACCGGGACGCCGGAAATGACGGTGACTTATGCCGTAACGGTTCGCGCCCAACCTCCCGCTTTTCCGGACATTTATGGCGGCGAACTGGCGCTGGTGTCTATGGATGTCCTTCGGAGTTATGACAGCCGCATTACGCTGGCGGAGGTGATTCGCAGCCTTGCTCAGGTGGGCGTGAGCGCTATTGCCGTACAGGAAGATGCCTCAAACGCGGCAGCAGCAGCGGCGAGTGCGGTGAATATCGCCCTGATGGTGCTGCCCGATGACAGCAGTCTCCCGCGCATTGAACGAGCGGTGAATACACTGATAATCAACCAGAAGGCACAAATGCAGCAGCGGGCGATGGAAATTCAGCGCCAGTTGACGCGGCTTGCCGCTGAAAACCGGGATTTCAATAGTCTGTTACAAATTCTGGCGCGGGCGACAGCAAAACCTGTCGTCGTGCATGATGATGCTGGTGTGTTGATGGCACAGGTGTATCCCAACGTCGCACGCAGACCGGGAACGGGCGGACGAACGCTGCTGCAAAGCCTGCCTTATGGCGCATTTCAGAACTGGCTCAACCGCGAGGCACCATCATCGGATGGGGCAATCGTTTCCAGTCCGCTTGGCTTCACAACGGTGTTGAAAGTCGAAAAGCGTGTCGCGGGCTATCTATCACTGGTGGATAACTACGATACGCTTGATGAATTTGATCGTCTGGTGCTGACCTACGGGGCAGATGTCTGCGCGATTGAACTGGCAAAGAGCCGTGCGATTGCATTTGCCGTAGAACAGGCTCGCGGCGATTGGGTCCAGATGTGGCTCAGTGGGACGCCTGCCGACGATGATATGCTGACGATGCGGGCGCAGCAGGCAGGTTTTGACCCTGAGACGATGTACATGGTCTGCGTCTATCGGGCGATTACGGATTCCGGTACGAGCCTGCCATTGGAGGGGTTGATCCCGTTGGTACGTGATGATCTCACGCGGCGGCAGATCAATGGCGCGGCAGGGCAGTACGTAGATGTAATTGTCGCGCTTTATCCACTGGAGAATGCAACGCAGGTTACGCGGGTGCGGCGTATGGTTGAGGAAGTTCGTATTCAACTGGCAACCCGAACGCCAAGTGGTCTGGTTGCTGCGGGCGTTAGCCGCCCGGCACCGGGGCTGGCGGCGCTGCGTGATGCTTACCGCGAAGCGAAAGATTCGGTCAGTATTGCCAATCAGCTTGGAGATCGTGAACAGACGACTTACTATGGCGATCTCAAACTGTTTCAACTGCTTCTCGCGCTGAAAGAACGCAATCTTGATCACATGCGGCGATTTAATCAGGAAACGCTGGGTTCGCTGGTGGAACACGATGATCGCAAAAATGGCGACCTGATCCGAACATTAAATGGCTTTTTTGAAGCGAATGGCAATCTGGCAAAAGCCGCAACGGATCTCGATGTTCATCGAAATACGCTGGTTTATCGTCTGGATCGGATTGCTGAATTGACGGGATTAGACCTTAATGATGCCGATAATCGTCTCATTTTGCATCTTGCGCTCAAAGTTCAGCGGGTTTTAGCGACGATTCCGGGAGGTTAGTGAGGCGAGTTTGTTCTATTAAGACGCCTAATTTGCGAACTCACGGGGAAATTTTAACCATTTCCCAACCATTCTCTCTCAAATTCACTAGCACAAGATTAAAAAACTATGGTATAGTCGTTTTGGCAACTATGGCTTTTTGTATAAGGCAACACAAAAAGGAGTATTAAAATGGCTGTCGAATTTTATGATGTGAAGACGCGCAAGAAGGTGAAAATTGATGACAAGAATGTCATGAAGACCACCTTTAAGACCAAGAATGGTCAGGAGCGCTATGGTCTTCGTGGCAAAACGGACGATGGTCGTATGTTGACCAAGTTCGTCAGCAAAGGCGACTGGGACGGGTTCAAGTATCCAGTTGAAAAGAAGTAAACAGTTAGGCACTAAATGCCCGTAGCTGCACATAGCACGGGCTTTTTTGTGGAAACCATTCCTTTAGTTGGTCACAACCTAAGTCCTAAATTGAGGACAACGTAAAAGGAGAATTAAAATGGCTGTCGAATTTTATGATGTGAAGACGCGCAAGAAGGTCAGCATTGACGATAAGAACGTCATGAAGACGACCTTCAAGACCAAGAACGGTCAGGAGCGATACGGGGTACGCGGCAAGACGAGTGATGGTCGCATGTTGACCAAGTTCGTCAGCAAAGCCGACTGGGACAAAATGAGCTATCCTGCTGAAAAGAAATAACGCATCGCACAAGAAAAAAGAGCCCATATTTTGCGAATTGGGCTCTTTTTTTGGCTGTTGGTCAGTTTACACGCACTGGCGGGCTGATTCTGACAAAGTATTCCTGCGGGCGGGCGAGTAGCGGATGGAGATGGGCGACATCATCCCCTTGATGATACTGTTCAAGCGTATGAATATAGAAGCCGAGCAGGTCACGCACATCGTCGATCCCTTTATCGTCCAGTTTCATAATTTCAACAGTCGCACCCTTGGCGATACGGCGGCGGATCGCATCTACCGTCAGACCCATTTCCGCCTGAATCCGCTGATAGATGAAGCCCCCGGACATGCCCGCACACAGCCATGGGCCCGGATCGCCGAGTACCAGAACCCGCCCTGAAGTCATATATTCGCATGCGTAACCCTTCAGGTTTGCCCGCGTTGCCAGAGCGCCAAGTTCATCCCGCAGCGGCTCTTTGACTTCGCCGCCAAAGACTACATCCGCACCACTCAGGCGGATGCAGGCGCGAGTATCGGCATTGCCTTGCACAATAAATCGCCCACCCTGAGCGCCGTAAGCGAAACTTTTGCCCACAGACCCATCAAGACGCTTGCCGTTATGGTTCAAGCCACGCAGAATGGCAACGGTGCCGCCTTTGGCGCACTTGCCGACACCATCCTGTGCGCCGCCTTCCACCAGCACATCTACAGGGGCATCCAGAAATGCTGCCAGACCGTTGCCCGGCACTGCCGAATTGCTGAAACTAAGATGGACGGCGCGAAGGGTCGTGTCAATTTCGCCGCGTTTGATCGCGCCGCACAGGTGCGTTCCCAGTGCGCGATCCATCGCCATCACCTGTTCATCGTCATACGTGATTTCGGTATCGCCGTGCGAAACACGTTCTTCGATCAGCGCGGTAATCTGCTTGCTCAACGTATTGCGTGGGCGGGCAAGCCGTGTGCCAACTCCGGGCAGGGGTGGGCGCTTGGTCATTTTTGGCACAGGCGTGAGCAGCGGTGTCAGGTCAATCTGATCGTGCATGGCGATTTGATCCAGCAAATCCGCCCGCCCGACCAAATCCTGAGCGCGGGTGAAACCGAGTGCTGCCGTCCAGCGGCGAATGTCGTCCCCCAGCATGTCAAACACGTTGACAATCCCCTGTACTGACTGATCGAGATCGCGTGGGTCAAAATGCTTGATACCCTTGTCAAGTGCTTCTTCTCGCGTTTTGATGTGCGTTGTGATACCGACGTGGCAGGTGCCTTCCTGACATTTACGGCAAATCGTGCAACCCATGGCGACCATTGCCAGCGTGCCAAAGCCAACGCGATTCGCGCCAAGACATAGCATTTTGACGACATCCCGCCCGCTTTTCATGCCGCCATCCGCCCACAATTCGACTTCATCGCGTAAGCCGCTTTCCGTCAGGGCGCGGTGCGCCAGCCATAAGCCGATTTCAGCGGGCAACCCAACGTGTCGGAGCGAATGAGCGCGGGCAGCACCCGTGCCGCCTTCATAGCCTGTGATATTGATAATGTCCGCGCCCGCTTTGGCGATTCCCACCGCGATAATGCCGACGCCTGGTACAACTGGAATCTTGACCGATACCTTCGCTTTGGGATTCGCCGTCTTGAGTTCGTCTATGAGTTGAGCGAGGTCTTCAATCGAATACAGGTCGTGATTATTGCTGGGCGAAATCAAGTCTACGCCCGGCGTAGTGCTGCGAGCGAGGGCAACCTGTTCGGTGACTTTGTAACCGGGAAGCTGACCGCCTTCACCCGGCTTTGCGCCCTGACCGATCTTAATCTCCAGAAAATCGCAGGAATTGAGGAAGCCGATGTTGACACCAAAGCGGGCAGAGGCGATCTGATTACCGCGATTATGAGGAAAACGTCCCATCATGTGCGGCAGTTCGCCACCTTCGCCGTTCACGCACAGGATATTCAGCCGCGCTGCTGCCTCGCCGTAAGCCGTATATGCCAGTTCACCCTGTGACCCGAACGACATTGCGCCGATGAGCACAGGCATACTGTGATTGTGTATGGTGATGTCCACTTGTGACGGCTCAATCGGGCTGTCTGTGATCTTCAAATCAAGCAGGTGGCGCGGCGCGACGGGCATTTCCTGTTCCAGCGCCATCATTTCCGACTCATAATCCGCGAGAGTTAGTTCGCCAAGCGCGATGTCCTCGATCTTTTTCCACATCTTTGGATACAGGCGATCCGGGTTATCCAGCCGGGCGGGTTTTTCCCCGCGTAATTCAGCAGCGCGTGTTTCTGCATCCGCCTCAAGCCGATCCCATGTTAAGCCGCGCTCATGTGAACCAAAGTAATTTGCTGTGCCGAATATCTCAGCAATGTTTGTTGTTAAGCCGACTGAGCTAAATGACAGTCCATAGCCACGCAGTTCATGGCAGCCAATCGTTGACGTGACTTTTTGCAGCCCGACGGTGAGAGCGCCGACGGTATTGCTCAACAGCTTGACCGTTTGCTCGTCTGTCAGCGGTTCACGCGGCGGGCGCGGCGCCATACCCAAGCCGACGGCATACAAGGCATAAGGGATGAACGCGTTTGCGCCCAAGCCGATTGCCAGCGCGACATCGTGCAGATCGCGGATCGCGCCAGAGCGCAGCACCAGCCCGACCTGGCGGCGCAAATTCGGTGCCGATGACGATTCGCGCAGCGCCCGATCTATCGCCGCAACGGCTAACAGCGGGTCAATCCACGGGGATGTTCCCGCCAGCGCATCATGATCGTCCAGAACGATGAGTTGTGCGCCGTGCATCACTGCATCAACCGCCGCGTTTTGCAGGCGCTTGATCGCCTCTTCAAGCCGTTCATCATGGGCGGCAGTCATTGGCAGGGTGATCATCCGTTCGCCGAAGAAAGCTTCAACTTCATCGAAGGTCTTTGTGCCGTGTCTGGAAGCAACTTCGCTGAGCAGTTCTTCAGCGCCCAAATCTGCATGACCGCCGACGATAAGGGGGGTATCAAGATGGATGAGGCGATCATCGGGATGAACGCTGTAACCGAGTTCAGGACGCGCCCCCAACAGCATGGTGGTTGAAAACTGCGCTCGTTCGCGCTCCCGATCAATTGCCGGATTGGTCACGACGGCAACAGTTTCCTTGAAATAGTCCGCCAGATTCACACGGGTCTTGCTTATTGCGCCGAGTGGACCATCCCATCCAAGCGAACCGACCAGTTCCTTATTTGTTTCCGCTAACGCCTCAATGACAGTCGTGTGATAGCGCTCCCAGCCCAGTGCCGCCATGAGCGTTGTATTCACTGGAAATGAGCGCTGCTGCCATGCTGCTGCATGGCGTTGCGGCTCCGCTACCAGTACCGCTTCGGCTACTGGCACGGACGCATAGGCGAGGGCGTGTCCGTTCCCATTTGTTTTGCTATTGCCATTATGTCCGCCATTGCCATAAGGACGCGGCGGGCGGGCAGGGGCGCGGTACGCCAGCGAACTTAATGACCATTCATCCGTGCCATTGGCAGTGTCAAACATGCCTCGTTCGCGGTTGCGCTGTAACACATGGCGCTGAATTGCCGGATAATCCAGCACTTCGATTGAGCGCCCCGGCTTGATGATTAGAGCGATTTTCTCGCCCGGCGCAAGCGGTTTCGGATCAGACGACATCATATCCAACGGATAGACGCCGCGCTCAGACGATGCGAAATACTCTTTTTCCGTTTCGCCAAACCACAACGGGCGCAGCCCAAGCGCATCCACACTGAACACACATTGATCGCCAACACGGGCGGCGACGGCGGCGGGTCCCTGCGCGAAGGGACCGAAAGCGCGGCGGATATTCTGATACATCTCATGAACGTCGCTAACGCCTTCGACCAGATCATGATCGAACGGTGGGAAAATGTATTCCATCGCTTCGATCAGGTCCAAGCCAAACTGCTGGCACAGCGCATCAATCATGCCGTCAATATCCTGTGAATCGGAATTGGCAGGGTCGAGATCAACACCAAGCATGGCAGCTTCAAGACGGAAACGGGAAATCGTATTGAATTCGCCGTTGTGACCGATGACGTTAAACGGTTGTACGCGCTCAAAAATCGGATTGGTGTTTGTGCTGTACCGTGCATGACCGAGCGTAACGGTTGAAGCATATTCTGGATCACGCAGTTCAGGGTAATAGCGCCGCAGGATTTCAACCGTTCCCTGCACTTTATAGACGACACTGCGCGAGGAAAATGACGGAAAATGTACACCAAGCTCGCGTTCAATCTGCGTTTGCAAGCGATACAGGACGCCTTCCAGCTTGTCAGACGCGATCCGCCCGTTCATACCTGCGAACTGCCAGAAGACAGGTTCATTACTTTCCGCATTTCGCCCCAGCACACGACGATCTACTTTGCCCGGCTGCTCGATCAATACTTCTAACCCATTCTCAGCCAGTTGATGATAGATTGCCTCGACAAGCGCCTGTGTGTCAGCGCGTTTCGTCATCGGAATCATCAGGTGCGCCACCCAGAAATTCGCGTCGGTTGCCAGCGATGAACGCATTCCTTTGAGCGCCAGTGTTTTTGCCCATAACTGACGGGGAATATCGGTCATGATGCCCACACCATCGCCTTCACCGTCCACAAAACCCGTGCGGTGACCCATGCGGGCAAGGGCTTCAATCGTGCGCTTTACGTTGCCGTGTGTGGCTTGACCGCCTTTGCGAACCGAGCAAATGAGAGCGCAGGCATCGCGCTCACGGGTATCTTCTGAATGTAGAGGAATGGCAGGCGTAGCAATCGCCTGACCGGTACAAGCATAATCCGTCATAGGATGCCCCCTGAATTTGTCAGGTACGGACAAAAATAGACCATCGGTCTTTGGTTACAATTTATCAATGAGAAAATTGCGGGTCTATAGATAAGCGATACGAGAAATTTGTGGCACTTTGCACAAATTGGCTATCAATTGCCTACATAGGTCTCGTATGTCCTGCCTGAGTGAGGGGAAAGGCTAATTGAGCGCCAGCAACCGCCGAATCGTCAGCGCAAGATGCAGAGCAAGCCGTATCTCTGGACGCTCCAGATCAACTTGCGCGATCTCATTGATACGGTTCATGCGGTAAAGGAGTGTATTCCGATGGACAATTAACATTTCGGCAGTCTGGCTGAGATTGCCGTGACACGCGAAAAATGCTTCCAGTGTCTTGATCAAGTCGGCGTGCTGGCGCATATCATATTCGAGCAGCGGTCCGAGTGTTTTCTCGTAGAAAACCACCAGTTTTTCCCGATCCGACAGGCTCAGGATGAGTTGATATACGCCTAAGTCCCCGATATACAGCGGCGTATCGGTTTGAAGACGTTTGGCGAGATCAAGCGCCTGTGTCGCGTCTCGATAGCTGCTACGCCACGCGCTGACGTCACGGGCGGGCTGACCCAAGCCAAGTGCTACTTTCGCGCCCGGATACTGGCGCTGAATCTCTGCGGTGAACGTTTTTGCCAATTTCATCGCTGTGTTGGTCGAATCTTTCTCATCTGCCGCGTGAAAGACCAGCACCTCATTTTCGCGTTCCCGCTGCCAGACCAGTGCCGATGCTCGCTGAGAGGCGACAATGCTGTTGACAATCGTTTCCAGACGGCGAAGGGACGGCGTTTTTTCTCCCTGCCATGCCAGCACAATTGCCACATGAGTCTGCGTCATGTTATGCTCGAAGCGTTCTCCCTGCCGAACCGCTTCCTGCTGGCTTACGTCACCAATGAGCAGGCGATCCAGAAAGGTACCGCGCAGCCGTTTTTCAGTATCACTGACGGCTTTGGCTTTTGCCATCTCAAGCGCACATGCTGCCGCGCCATGTTCAGCCACCAGCACGTCAATATCGTCCAGATCGGTATCCCGCCCGACGATAGATAGATAGCCGCGCCCAATGTCTTTGGTGATGATCGGGGAGACGAGCCGCGCCAAACCGGGTGTTGGTACAGATTGCATAATGACAGGATTCTCTACCTCACTGACGCGATGGCGATCCTGAAGTTCGACGGGTAAGTTATCCAGCTTACGTAGAAATAGTTCGACGTCTTCCCAGTAATTGATGAACTGAGGTTGCACTGAGCTATACAGAATTTGCAGGCGTTTATCCTGAATGACGATGGATTTGTTCGTCAACCGCGCCATTGCTCCGATAATTTCCTGCATTCCTTCATTACGGGACGAAATTTGGGTAAGCTGGCGATAAATCTGTGTCCCGCGTCGCTCAAGCTGCCCCTTGCGATCCACGAGCAGGCTGGCAATCTGTTTTTCGACCAATCGAATACGTGATCCACCGGGAAGTGTCAGAACTGGAATACCGTAGGCATTCGCCTCTGCCACCGCCGTAGCTGAAGGCGTATCGCTCAAAACGACTGCCGCCGCCTGGTGGTCCGATGCCCAGCGGATGACTTCTGTATCCGTCATAGCGCGTATCTGATTATTTTCACGCGGGGCGAACAGGATCATTTCATCGGTCTGAATGGTCTTGGCGGCGATCCCATCTTCGGGGTAAATCACTGTCGTCCAGGTAACAGCGCGTAGCAACAAGCCATCACCAGCGACGACCCTCGTGCCAAGCGGGAGTGCGAGTTTACGTACATCTTCTACAGTGACGCGGTGAGCCGAGTCTGTCATAGTGACCTTCATACAGGTTGCACAAATCTCTACTTGGAATAGCTTATTTTGTGCAAATTGTCAATAAGTCGCTCGTCTACATAGCGTAAGTCGTTAAGTAACCTTTACAGAGAAGTCTGTAATTGCTTCTATAATGGGGTACAACGAAAGGAAAGCATGTGATCAAGCGTATCGGCATTCTGACCGGCGGCGGCGATGCGCCCGGTCTCAACGCAGTCATTCGTGCAGTGGTATTGACTGCACGCAACCGCTACGGCTGGGATGTCATCGGTATCCGTGAAGGCTATGACGGGCTGATTCATGGATCACAGACGGTTGCGCTCACAGAGGATCGGGTACGCGATTTGCTTCCGCGGGGCGGCACAATCCTTGGCGCTGTAAATAGAGGTAATCCGTTTTCGCGCCCGGTACAACTGCCCGACGGTACAGTGGATTATGTAGATGTTTCACACGAAGCGCTGCGGCGCATGGACGAACTTGGCTTGGATGCGCTCGTGGCAGCAGGCGGTGACGGCACGATGGCAATTGCCGATCATCTCGTGCAAATGGGAGCGCGAATCGTTGGTGTTCCTAAGACGATAGATAATGATCTTGACAAAACTGACGTGACGTTCGGGTTTGATACCGCGATACTGACCGCGACGGAAGCACTTGACAAGTTACAAACCACCGCCGAAAGCCATCATCGAGTGATGGTGATGGAAGTTATGGGCAGAAATGCGGGGTGGATCGCGCTCATGTCAGGCGTGGCGGGCGGCGCAGATGCCATTCTCATCCCTGAGATTCCCTTCGACATCCGGGCGGTGTGCAGCAAGATCGAGAGCCTGAACAGTGAGGGGCGGCGTTACAGTCTGGTTGTTGTTGCCGAAGGCGCTGCACCGCAGGGAGGTGATCAGCAATTTTACATCACTGGCAAAACGCCCGCTCAAAGTCGGTTAGGCGGCGTAGGGTATCTAGTTGCGAATATGCTGGCGGAGTGTATGGAGATTGATGTTCGGGTCATGGTGCTTGGGCATCTCCAGCGGGGTGGACAGCCAACGCCGCGTGATCGCTGGCTGGCTACGCAGTTTGGTCACGCCGCCGCCCAACTTGTCTCGGAAAAGAAGTGGGGATATATGGTCGCTCTACAAGGGATGAATGTGTCCGCTGTACCTATGGCAGATGCGATTCATCAGCTAAAGACGGTTGATCCGCAAGGCGAAATGATACGGATGGCGCGAGATTTGGGGATCGTGTTCGGCTAACGCGCCCGTTCTTCGATCAGCTTCATGTAATTCCCGTTCCAATCTTCCTCTTTGCTGGTGAATTTAGCGACGGTGATGTCACTGAAATACGGGAAGATTTTGAGTAAAAAGGCAGGTAGTTCTGCCCATTGATCCGCCTGAATCAGCGCGTTGAGCGCGTCTGCAGAGCGACCCGCCCACGCCCAACGTTGGCGTAGTTCTTCTGCCTTCATGTAATAATCGCGGTTATCCCAGACTGAAGCGGATTGCTCGATCCCCTCGTCAATTTTGCGAAAACAGTACACCAGCGTCGCCGTCATATCCTTTGCATCCATATCCATCTCGGTTTTCTGGCTCAAACGGCGAAGGAGTTCAGCAGCAAGTCGCATCTGTTGATTGCGGTGTTTGCCCGTGCTGTCAGTATTGATGATTCGGCTCATAAAGCGCAGTTCACTCCATAGACTAGATTTGACTAGATTGCTTTAGCAGGCAGGATTTACAGAGCAGGGCGTATCCCTTTGTAGACGCGCCCGCCGTTCAGCGTCTTGAGAATAAGCGAGGCTGGACGACCAATTCGCTCTGCCAGTTGGTTTGGCGTGAGTGCAGCATTACCGTTCACCAGAAATACGCGAAAAATACTGTCAATCACCGACGTATGCGGATTAATGAAGCTAGTTTCTTTCGCAGCTTCCTGAATTGCCAGACCGATTTCGTCTAGCTCGAAGACTTCACCTGAATCGGGGTCAATGTAATCCAAAATCTGGCTGTCGTCTTCACCACTGATACGGGTGCGTTGTTCGTGGGGAAGCTGGCTCAGGATTTCACGTCGTAAGTCCTCACCACTTCGTTCAAACCAGCTATAGTCAATATGGAATGGTGTTTCCAGTGTCGCACGCACGAGGGTAGAAGGTTTTCCACTCGGTGGCTGCATTCGTTATCCTTATCCAATCATCATTGCGTCCGTCTCAACGTTTTCAACGTCCGCTGAGACGCCAGTAATTGTTACCGACATGCTCGAAATCTGTATTCGTAACCAGGGCAGCGAAGATAGGACCGGGCGGCAAGCGCCGAACGACATTCACCGCGCTGTACAGAGTTTTGGCATGAACCGTGCCTTGTGGAGAAGTCCGGCTCAGTTCAGTAACAAGGCTGTGCAAGAGCGCACTCAGGCTTTTACGATTCTTTTGAGAATCCTGATACATGGCATCTACTGCGGCAAGATCGTCTGCTCCAAAAATCATCAGATCATCGTAATCCGCACCAATGGAACGCCGATCATACACGAAGGTCATGCGTCCGTCTTTGGGGATGATCAGCGGTAGATATTCAGTGCGGGCTTTATGAGCCATAAAATTGACGATAATTTTGTCGACGTCGTCCGCTGTTTCCACATACATGATCGCGCCAACAGGCAGTTTGTGTTTGCGATACAGCTTGCTTAAACCATACACGTACCGTTCCTGCCGAACGACCCAGCCCGCATATTCCTCGCCATCCTGCCCATCCACTAAGGTGACATAAATGCGGGGTGTGCGCCGCGCCGTCGGGAAGATTTGCCGCATTTTGGCATTCAGGGGAAGCGTACCGGAGCGGCGGTGAGCGTAGTTCAGCGTGATTGTGACGCTCTCAAGTTCCTGCTCAGGCGTTCTCAGGTTTGACCATTCATCATCTATTTCAGCTTCGAGCTTGGTCATTTCCGGGGTAAGCAATCCCGCTTCATAATCCACTGGTGTATATTTCAGAAGGTACGGCGCGTTCTGTACCTCCGCAGGTTCGAGTCGTCCTAGGAACCACAAAACGCTATTGACAGGTCCAACTTCATCAAAGCGCTCATCCTCGTTCATGGCGTAGTTCAGTGAAAACACTTGCAAGTCAGTAGAAGCTTTGGCAACAATAGCGCCAATATCATCAAGGATTTGTGCGGTAGTCAACGGACCGCCTTCATTGATGTCGAGGATCGCTTCGGCGAGGTTGAGATGCCCTTCATTGACATCCAGCATCAGCGTGCGCGGAAACCATTGACCCGCAACGCTCACTAAATCTGCCTGCTTCTTCAGTTTTTCCTCGACCTGTGGGATGATGAGATCGCGTGCGTTTGCCATAATTTCATCGGCAGTGAGTTCGTTTGATCCGGGCAGGGATAGCCCTTCCTCGCTCTCCTCATTGAGCTTATGATCCCCATATCCGCCAGCGAATTTGCGCGTCACGGGAGGGTTTTCCGTAGCGAATTCCACCGTTAGCACCTGATAATTCCCATAGGCGGGATTATTACCTTTGCGTAAAGCGGTGATGGATCCAATTGCATAATCCAAGTGAGGAAAGAGGATTTTTTGACCCTGTTTGTAAGTCAGGGCAGGGCTATAAATGAGAATGTCTTTGTACTTGTTGGCAAGCGCGTCTGCTTCCTGCTGTAAACGACGTTCAACGAGTTCACGCGCCAGATCGGTAATGGGGAGAGGCGTTTCTTTTTCCAGCAGAAAACCGGAGAGAGAGTCGAGGTCTTCGTCGCTAACAGTAAAGTTTCGCGCCCAGTGCTGACTAGGCATCAAGGTATAGCGCCTCCCGAAGAATGTATTGCAACGTTTTGTGCGGACAAACCGTAATTATACTTGACAGGCAAAAGTGTTTGCAAGCGTTGGGTTGACCCGCCTATAGCGCTCGTTTATACTACTGTGATTGTGAATTTGACCTCAAAGTTAAGGAACAACGGATGTCAACAAAACGCACTTATCAGCCGAAGATTCGCCGTCGTCAGCGAGTGCATGGATTTCGTGCGCGTATGGCAACCCGAACAGGTCGCCGTGTGTTGAAGGCGCGTCGTGCGGTTGGGCGCTGGGAACTGACGGTGACCCCACGCCACGTCAAGAAGACCAACTGGAACGCTGACTAGAACCGTTGCGGTTTATGCTGCCGCAGGAGTTTCGCTTACGCCGCAAGGAAGATTTTCACCAGTTACGTATTGTCGGAAAAACGTACTCCAGCCGCACAATCGTCCTGAGCATTGCCAGTAACAATCTGCCTCATAATCGCTACGGATTTATCGTCAGTCGTCATTATGGCAAAGCAGTTCAGCGTAATCGCGCACGGAGGCTCATGCGCGAGGGAGTACGGCAGACTCACAAAACGCTGGCAGGCGGATATGATATTGCTCTGATCGCCCGACAAGGTTTGGCGGGGAAGCAGCTTGCGGATGTACAAAGCGATCTGCTGCGCCTGTTTCGACAAGCCGGGTTAGTAGAAAGCTAAGTCGAGATGAAATGGCTGGCGATGAAATCCCTGCGCCTTTACAAGCGCACTCTTTCTCCGATGCTGCCGTCCGCATGTCGCTTTGAACCAACCTGCTCGGTCTATATGTATCATGCCATTGAGAAATACGGCGTCATCAAAGGCGGCTGGATGGGATTGAAACGGATTGGTCGCTGTCAACCGTTTTTCCCAGGCGGCTATGATCCCGTGCCGTAATGTGGAGAGACTCGCTTGAAGAAGTCTAATTTCTGGAAGCGCTGTGGATTGTTCGCGGCGCTCATTTTTATAGCGCCCCTGCTTGCCGCCTGTATAGGTGGACCGACGACAACGACCTGGGGCAGCCTGAGCCTTCTGCCCGGCACGGACAATATCCTGTTTGCCTTTGGCGACAAGATCGTCATGCTTGATCCAACGGATGGTCAGCCAGTTCCCTTGTTGGATGAGGATGGTGATATTCGCATTGATGATTCCGGCAACCAGCGCACCTGGCAGGTGTCCACAACGTCGGGTGCTCCTGCACAATTTTTCACCGCGCCGATTCAAATCAGCGATGAAACCCTGTTAGCTGTATCCTGGGATCGGGGTATCTTCGAGATTGACATCCCAACGGCGCGTCTCAATGATCCGTCGGGAGTCAGTTTAGGAGCTGAGGTGCAGGTCGTCGCAAATTCACTGCTCGATAATGACCTGTTGTTTGTGCCGTACAGCGGGAACAATATGTCTGCCCGCAGTATGGATGGGTTTGATCCTGTCTGGACACTGGACACTAATCAGGGGGTATGGTCTCAACCATTATTGGTTGACGAAACCCTTTATATCGCGTCACTTGATCACAATCTGTATGCGCTTGACCCCGACACGGGCGATATTCAGTGGCAGATTGATATGGGCGGCGCTATGACCTCCGCGCCGCTATATCAGGACGGTTATCTCTATATTGGCACATTCAATCGAAATCTTCAGAAGATTTCACTTGAATCAGCGAGTGTTGTCGCATCTTACACCACAAACAACTGGGTTTGGGGTACACCGGCGCTGGTGGACGGGGTGCTGTATTTCGGCGATGTTAGCGGGTATCTGTATGTCATAACGGATGACGGCGATAGTTTCTCTGATGTGTTGCCGCCGCGTCAGGTTGCCACCAATTCGATTGTCGCTACGCCGCTGGTCACAGAAAGCTCGATCATCGTGGGTTCTCGTGACAAAAATCTCTATTGGCTCGATCGTGAAACCGGTGAGACTACTGCGACACGGCAAATGAACGGCGAAGTGCTGGGTAATATGCTCTTGCTTCAGCCGGGTGAGAACAGCGACGTCAATGACGATATAGTCGTCGTCAGCACCTTGACGACCAGTGAGCTTGTTGTGGCATTCACCGCGGAAAATGGCGAACGCCTCTGGGTCTACAGCCGGTAACTGTTTGTAAGACGATAGGGAAAGCCTAATGGATATCATTGTCAACCCGTTTATATCGCTTCTCACTCTGCTGTATTCCCTGCTGGGCTACAATATGGTGTTGGCGATCGTTGTCTTTACAATCATCGTCCGCTTGCTCACATACCCGCTCACCATGCAGCAGATGAAATCTTCTCAGGCGATGCAAAAGCTGCAACCTGAACTGAAAAAGTTGCAGGAAAAGTACAAAAATGATCGGGAAAAGCTGTCGCAGGAACAGATGAAGCTGTACAAGGAATATGGCTTCAATCCGTTTGGTGGTTGCCTGCCACTGCTCATTCAGTTCCCGATTTTCATCGCCTTATATCAGGCGATCATTCACGTTCTCGCCGCGACACCTATGCAGCTTCTTGATCTGTCGGGGCGTATTCTGCTGCCGGGTTTCGACCAGATTATCCCACTGAACAATATGTTTCTGGGGCTGAATTTGACACAGCCGCCCCATATTGGCATCGGTGCCTTGGAAACAGTTGTCGGTATCCTGCTCGTTGGTGGCACAGTGGTAACCACCTGGCTGCAATTCAAACTGACGACTCCGGCACCGCAACCAAGCGAAGATGGCAAACCCAATCAGGCGCAATCCATGACGCAATCTATGGGAACCATTATGCCGCTGATGTACGGATTCTTCGCGCTTTCGTTCTCGATTGGTATTTCGATCTATTTCATCGTCTCAAATATCATGGGTATTGTTCAAGCGTTTGCAAGTGGACGTGCTGATGTTAGTAATCTCAAAATATTCCGCCGCCCTAAACCAGTTGCCGTTACTGCTGGCACTACCAGTAATGCTACGCCGGGCAAAATTGAAGGTAAAGCCAAGCCCGTTTCCAGCGGAAAGTCTAATACAGCGAATCCCAACAGTAATACTACGCCGGGAAAGATGGAAGGTAATGCCAAGCCCGTTTCCAGCGGAAAGTCTAATGCTGCGAAGACCAGCAAGAAGACACAGCAAACAGATATGTGGAAATAGATACTCTTTCTCTCAGAAGGTAGTTTGATGTGATGAATACAGAAGACAGCGTTGAGACAACGGGCGAAACGATAGAGGAAGCGATTCAAAAAGGGCTGGATATTTTGGCGGTAAGCCCGACTGAAGTGATCGTGGATGTGGTTGAAGAGCCGGTAGAAGGTGTCTTCGGTATGGAAAGCCGCCCGGCGCGGGTGCGCCTGCGCCTGATGATGCGCCAGCAAGCGCCAGCAACCAGCGTCACCAGTATTTCCAAGCCATACGAAGAAGCCACCCCGATCACGTTGCCCACATCTGTCCCGGAAAGCGCTCCGCCGCCCGCTTCCGAATCGCGTGAACGCTCGCATGATCGGGATCGCAACCGCGGGCGAGATCGCCAGCGCAATCGGAATCGGGACAGGCAGGAAAACCGCTACGACGAGGAAACCCCTGCGTATATGGACATTGAGATTGAGGAGGGCGAAGATGCCGCTCTGCCGCTGCTCAATCAGATGGATGAAGTGCCGGAAACTGAGTACGATGAGGAAGTCGCTATCGGCAAGGTCGTTTTAGGCGAACTGCTTGAGCGACTCGGCATTCGTGGGCGAATTCAGGTGAAACGCGCTCGCCCAACCGATCAGACCGATGGCTCGCCCTGGATTCTTGATGTCGCGGGGGGAAACTCGCATCGGCTGATTGGTCGGCGTGGCGATACGCTCGCGTCGCTCCAGTATGTCGCCCGCCTGATCACCAGCCGCGAATTGCAGCGCCGTTCGGAAGTCATTATTGATGTGGATGGCTACAAGGCTCGCCGCGCTCAACAACTGCACAGCCTTGCCCTGCGGATGGCAACAGAAGCAATGCAGCGCGGTACGACTGTCGCGCTCGAACCGATGCCGCCGCATGAACGCCGCATTATTCATCTCGCACTACGTGGGCATGATGACGTGACGACCAAAAGCGTTGGCGAAGGTGCGTCGCGCAAAGTGACCATTGTGCCGAAAGCACAACAGACGTGAGCCAGACACCTGACTATCTGCTCGTCGGGCATTTCACCGCCGACCTTACCTCGAATGGACGCATTGCAGGGGGAACAGTTTCTTATGCCGTGCGAACTGCGGCGGCATTCGGGTTGCGCGTCGGCGTGCTGACCAGTAGTATCGCGGATGATCCATTGCTGGCGGAACTGACTCCCTATGCAGAAGTGATTTCCATCCCCGCAGCGGATACCACGACGTACGAGAATATCTATACTGAGCAGGGGCGGATTCAATATGTGCGCGGAGTTGCTGCACCGATTTCCGCAGCCGATATTCCCGAACATTTCCGAAGTGCACCGTTAGTGCATCTCGCGCCTATCGCGGGCGAACTTGATCCGCACATCACCTTCGCCTTTCCACAGGCGACGCAGTTATTGACGTTACAAGGTTGGCTGCGTCGCTGGGACGATGATGGGCGCGTCTGGTTTAAGCGATTCTTTGAACATGATGTGTTGAAGTCTATTGGCACCATCGTGTTCAGCGAGGAAGACATTGTCGAATCCCCCGACATGGAACTGGAATACGCCGAAACCGTTGAACACCTCATCGTCACGCGGGCGGAGAAGGGCGGGACGTACTATCATCGCGGCGTCCCTCATGCCTATCTGACGCCGTCGGTAACGTTGGTAAATCCAACTGGCGCGGGGGATATCTTCGCAGCAGCGCTACTGGCGAGCCTGCCAGTACTCGAACACAATTATTTCAAGGCTTTGAATGTCGCCGCCACGCTGGGATCATTATCCGTCACACGGATCGGTCTGGACAGCGCCCCAACGCCTGATGAAACTCGAACCGCTGTAGAAGACGCAAAGATAAGCTGATGGCGTCGTTGAGCGTAGTGGATCGGGTGCTGTACAACGGCACTATCGTGACGCTCAACAATGCACAACCGCGAGTCCCGGCAGTTGCCATTCACGATGATAAGATCGTCGCTGCTGGGGCGGATGAGGATATACTGGCGCTCGCAGGACACAACACTCACCGCGAAAACCTGAATGGCGCATTTGTCGTGCCGGGAATGACTGACGCGCATGTTCACTGGCAGGCATATTCCCAATCTCTCACCAGCGTTTTTCTCTACAATCTTAAGAACAAACAGGAAGCCCTTCAGCGGGTAGCGGATCGCGCCGCACAAACGCCTTATGGCGAGTGGATCATTGGCTATGGCTGGTCGCAGGACGAATGGGATGACAAACACTTTCCGACGGCAGCTGATCTTGACTCAGTGGCGCCGAATCATCCCGTCTTCCTTAAGTCGCGCAGTGTTCATGCAGGCTGGGTTAATTCAGCCGCGCTGCGCCTATGCGGGATTGACGCGAGTACTCATGCACCTGACGGCGGCGAAATTCTGATGGGCGACGACGGACAACCGACGGGTATCCTGCTCGAATGGGGTGCTATGGGCTTGATTGAGGAGCGCATTCCAATACCGACGCTTGAACAAATCGCCGAAAAAATGCTTGCCGCGCAGGAAGTCGGTCTCTCGCTCGGCATGACGGGCTTTCACGACTTCGACAACCAGGAATGTTTTGCGGCGTTGCAACTGCTCAGGGAACGCGGTCAGCTTGAATTACGAGTCCTGAAAAACTTCAACAAGAAATATTTGGACAGCGCCCTTGACATGGGCTTACGTTTTGGCTTTGGCGATGACTGGATTCGGCTTGGCGCATTAAAGATATTTGCAGATGGCGCATTGGGACCGCATACCGCATGTATGATTGAACCGTATGAAGGTGAGCCTGAAAATCATGGAATCATCGTGACGGAAAAAGAAGACATGATGGAACTGGCGTCCCGCGCCAGCGCCAGTGGTTTTCCTACGACGATTCACGCCATAGGTGATCGTGCAGTCCATGATGTGCTGGATGTATTCGATCAGGTCCGCAGCGAAGAAACGGGGCGGGGCGAAGCACCGAATCTACGGCGACATCGTGTTGAGCATGTGCAGTTGATCCATCCTTCGGATGTGAGCCGCCTGGCAGAACTCAATTTAGTCGCGTCCATGCAGCCAATTCACGCAACTGCTGATTATCAGATGGCAGATCAATTCTGGGGGGCGAAGCGTGTACCCTATTCGTATAATCCGCGTTTGCAACTGGATCGTGGTGTTACGCTTGCCTTTGGCTCAGACGCCCCTGTGGATGCCTTGGGACCGTTAGCAGGTATTCACGCAGCGGTCACGCGCCGCCGTGCCGATGGCTCACCATCGCCTGATGGCTGGCAGCCCGCCGCGAAAATTTCGGTGGACGAAGCCTTGCGCGGCTATACGATTGGCGCAGCATACGCCGCAGGTATGGAAGATAAATCAGGGCAGATCAGGGAAAGGTTCCTGGCAGATATAGTCGTGTTGGATCGAGATATATTTACGCTGCCACCCGACGAATTGCTGGAAACACGGGTATTGGCAACGATGGTTGGTGGTGAATGGCGCTTCGGCGGTTATGAGTAGGGGATGATCCGCTTGGCGAGTGCAAATTAGCAGTGCATTGAGCCGCAAAATTCATTCGTTTAGCCTTTATTTGAAAACAGGTAGAAAACATGAGTGATCCACGAGTAAAACAACTGGCAAATATTCTCGTCAACTATTCGACCAGTGTTCAACCCGGCGAGTGGGTGGGCATTTTGGGTGATGTGGCTGCATTGCCGCTGGTTCGGGAAGTCTATGAAGCCGTCATCCGCGCTGGCGGCTTTCCGTCACTCATCATGAGCGATGAGACGATGATGCGCCAGTTCTACCGTATAGCCAACGAAGATCAGATCAAATGGCTCGATCCAGGTCTCGACCTGTATTACGAAAAGGCGGATGTGTATATCCGCTGCGGTGCGTATCCGAACACACGGGCAATGACGAATATTGATCCGGTTAAAATTCAGCAGCTTGCGGCGGCGCGAAGCGGCTGGCTTTCAACGCGGATGCGCCGCGCCGCCGAAGGGTCATTCAAATGGGTTGGCACATTGTTTCCCACGGATGGGCAGGCGCAGGATGCGGGCATGAGCCTTGAGGAATATGAGGATTTTGTTTACAGCGCGACGTTTGCCGATAAGGACGATCCGATAGGTGAATGGCAGAAACTGGGCGCATTACAACAGCAGAAAATTGACTGGCTGAAAGGCAAGAAGCACGTCAAATTACAGGGTCCAAATATTGACCTGGAACTGTCCATCGAAGGGCGCACATTTATCAATGCCTGTGGCGAGCGCAATATGCCCGACGGCGAAATTTTTACCGGACCCGTTGAAGAATCGGTTCAGGGCTGGGTGCATTTCAGCTATCCATCTATCAAGGATGGGCGGGCAGTGGAAGGCATTGAACTGAAATTTGAGGATGGCAAGGTGGTAGACGCGAAATCGCGCACCCATCAAAACTTGCTTTATGCCCAGCTTGACGCAGACAGTCGTTCCCGCTATTTAGGCGAATTTGCGATTGGCACGAATTTTGGCATCGACAAGTTCACCGGACAAATCCTGTTTGATGAAAAGATCGGCGGCACCGTTCACATGGCGATTGGCTTGGGCTATCCCGATACCGGCAGCGTCAACAAGAGCAGCGTTCACTGGGATATGATCTGTGATATGCGCCAGGACAGCACGATTCATGTAGACGGCGAACTGTTCTATCAGAACGGTCAGTTCGTCGTTTAGCAACAGCTGTGCAGGGCGTGAACTTACCAGCATAACAAAAGAATTGAATTTCGTAGGGGCGAGGCTTGCCTCGCCCGTGCATCGTCAGACCGATTTACGTAAATCAGGCGTCGTTAGCATCTATCGCCGCGTGGGTAATGCCATACACGTCATCAAGCGATTTTCCCCGCGCCGCTGACAGGCGGGTAAAGCGCTTCTGAAATTGCATCGCGGCATAGTTTGCAAACTCATCCACCTGCAAGCCGAATGGTACTGGGTCATACAAATCAAAAACCTCATTGACGACATTTAATGCAGGCATGAGCAGGGCGTTCATTTCGGCTTCCGCCACGTCCCACAGGCTGTCATCCTCGGCGATTAGGCGAGAAATGAGGAAAATGCCATAGGCGATATGACGCGACTCGTCTTGCTTGAGCTTTCTGATTCCTTCGCAGGTCGCCGGCATGATCCCGTTCCGCGTCAGCATTTCGTGATAGGCGTGGTAGCCCGTTTCAGCAAGCACCCCTTCGACGATCATGTTATAGGTGACGGAGGCGCGAATCTGCGCCTGTGGCGAAGGATCACTCATCAATTGCCCTAATCCTCGTGGCAGCGCATCGTAGACGATTGACCGATAACTTGGAACAGAATAATGACTGAGATCGTGATCCACCTGGGCGACCTCATCAAGAAAGCGGCGGAAAAAGTCGGTATGTTTGGCTTCTTCCCACAAAAAGGTGGTCAGAAACATTTCTTCTTCTATCCGCCCTTCGCGGGCGATAGCCAGGATCAGCGGCAATAAATCCAGCGTCACCGCTTCTTCGCCACTCTGGAACATACTCGTCAGGCGAAGAATGACGTCGCGTTCATCGTCGGTCAAGTGTGACCAATCCTCAATGTCCTGGCGAAAATCGAGATCACTTGGGTTCCAGATGCCGTAACGTTTGGCTTTCTCAAACAGGATCATCGGTGGCGAATTGCGTTGCAGCCCGCGTGTGGTTGTTGCAAAAGTTTGATGCGAAAGTTGGGTGAGCATTTCCTCATAAATCCTGTAAAACTTTTCACGAAGGTGCGTTTTGAGTCATAGTAAGAATATAGCGTCAATGAAGGATAATCACATGCCAAAGTTTGAACTCGTATCCGAGTTCCAGCCGACAGGCGATCAGCCTCGGGCAATCGAAGAATTGGTTGATGGTATCGAACGTGGTTTTCGCCATCAAACGCTCCTGGGAGCGACGGGTACGGGAAAGACCTTTGCGGTTGCTCAACTAATTCAGCGCACCCAACGCCCTGCGCTGATTCTCGCCCATAACAAGACGCTGGCAGCGCAGCTTTACAGCGAATTCAAGGAGTTCTTCCCCAAAAACGCCGTCGAATATTACGTCAGCTACTACGACTACTATCAGCCCGAATCGTATGTGCCGCGCTATGACCTGTTCATCGAGAAACAGACGGACATCAATGAGCAGATTGAACGACTGAGAATCGCAGCGAAAGCCGCGTTGTTATCGCGTAAGGACACGATCATTGTTGCATCTGTGTCCTGCATTTATGGTACGGGCGATCCCGTCACATGGGGGGAGTCCACCATCAAGTTTGCCGTTGGCGAAGAAATGCGTCGTGAAGCGATTTTGCGGCGACTCGTTCAGATACAATACACGCGTAGCGATATGGATTTGACACCGGGCAGCTTCCGCGCACGTGGGGATGTGCTTGAAATCTTCCCGCCCTACGAACATACTGCCTTTCGCGTTACGCTGTTTGGCGATGAGATTGAACGGATCGTGCAGTTTGACGCGATGACCGGCGAACTGCTGGTCGCACATGAAACTGTAGTCATCTTTCCTGCCGCGCAGTTCATGGCAGATCAGGAAAAGCTGAAAATTGCGCTGCATGGGATCGAGCAGGAATTAGAGCAGCAAATCCAGTTCTTCAAGCGTGAAGGCAAACTTCTCGAAGCCCAGCGCATTGAACAGCGCGTCCATTATGACCTTGAAATGCTGCGCGAGATGGGTTTCACCAGTGGGATTGAGAACTATTCGCGCCATCTCGAACAGCGCCCACCAGGAAGCCCGCCCTGGACGCTGCTCGATTACTACCCGAAGGATTACCTGCTCATCATTGACGAAAGCCACATGACGATCCCGCAGCTTCGTGGCATGTATAACGGGGATCGCTCCCGAAAGGAAACGCTGGTGGAATATGGTTTCCGCCTGCCAAGTGCGATGGACAACCGCCCGCTGCGCTTTGACGAATTTCAGGCGCGGGCTGGGGTCACGATTTATACCTCTGCCACGCCCGGGCCGTACGAACATGAAGTGAGTGAGCGAGTCGCCCAGCAGGTCATTCGTCCGACCGGTATTCTCGATCCACAAGTAGTGGTTCGCCCAATCAAAGGTCAGATTGACGACCTCTTGCAGGAAGTCGCGGCGCGGGTGCAGAAGAAACAGCGCGTCCTTGTGACCACACTCACGCAGCGCATGTCCGAAGAGCTTGCTGGCTACATCAACGAGATCG
>Ga0224722_1000236_pt1 | contig 31978 bp, 26 predicted proteins | sample Balambano_FR1_Me_FD_161646 | JGI IMG/M metagenome (GOLD analysis project Ga0224722, IMG submission 161646) | Freshwater sediment microbial communities from Lake Towuti, South Sulawesi, Indonesia - Balambano_FR1_MetaG | ecosystem: Environmental > Aquatic > Freshwater > Lake > Sediment | place... | reverse complement strand
AATTCTTCCTTTGGGGAAACTTTGAAGCATTATCCGCTCTGTTTCGGCGTCATGCCACTCATTTGCACCACTATGGTAAGCAATATACAATGGATAAAGACACCATTCAAGATGTCATACAGGAGCTTTTTACCCAACTACTGTTACGCCGCGAACGTTTGAATCCAACGGCTTCGGTCAAAAATTATCTTCGCAAATCACTTCGACACCTCTTACAGCATAAAAAAAGTAGTGTGCCGCTTGTTTCTTGGGATAAGGAGGACTTAGAGCATTGGTTTTCTGACTATACTCCCGATTCTCACTTTCAAATAGAACAGGCAGAGCTGCAACAAAGCCGTCAACAGCTAATAAAAATGGTGCTAAAAAACCTTTCTACACATCAACAGAAAATCATCCGGTTGCGCTTTTACGAAGAATGGAGTTATGAAGAGATTATGGTTGATATGAATATTTCTTATCAATCAGCACGCAACTTACTACAAACAGCTTTGAAAAACGCAGAAACACATTTAAGAAAACTAAAAAACAAAAAGTTAACAGTTCCTTAACCTAAAAAGAGAGTACAAACGTGAACATTTCTTCTATTTATTCGCAAACGTCGCCCAGTCAATTTCAACCAACTGCCTACATTGGACACGCTCACAGTATAATCAAATGTCATACCCCTGTAAAAAACAGCTTACACAAATAAGGTAATTTAATTTTATAGTAGCTACACTGAATGATCGTGCAAGCAACAAGTAAGGCTTGCTCGCTGGATAGTCATTTTATACGTCACCAATTACAATACAAATATGAAAAGTAATTTACTTAAATCTGTAAGACTTGCGTCAATGATTCTGATAGCATTGCCTTTCATGCTTAGTTATAGCATTATTACACCAAAAGTACCAAATGCTCCTGCAAGCTATTTTAAGACACTGAATGAATCCTTTAAGGAAATGCCCGCAGTTGTTTTTTATCAAGTTGAATCCTTCTTTGTCGGTACCCCTCAAAATGTGGGTGATAGAATATGTAATGATTACAATGTCTTTTCAACATTATCAACACTCAAGTTAGTAGATTCTCAACGACCAGTCGTGGAGTACGGTACGGAATACAATAGCGTAGGACAACCCACTTATATTAATCAGTCAGTCATGGTGCAAAGCAGAACAGACAGAGGAGCCGCTCTACTACATAACTTCAATACGGGTGCGAGCATCGGAATCACGTGTTGCAGTAACTCATCAAACAGAAGCTATTATCTTACTGTAAGGCACCAAGAGAGTACACACTACCCGCCGTACACTCGATTCTTTTTTACTACAGGTATTGCAAGATTAAAGTGTTACTATGAAAATGCCGGATGTACAAATTGTAATACAGAACAGGAACTTTTGGACGCTATGAGAAACGATCTTGAGTTTAAAGTTGATAACAGTTACTTTCCAAATCGTCTTACACCGGAGGAGATGAGTCGTTGGATCGGTAACACGGCGTTCTTTTAGTTTTATAAAAGTAAATTATGATTTTTATTTATAAATAATCATAGACTTGTAGGTTGATACCCAATAAGACTTAAATTCATAAACTATGAAAAAAAGTTATTTTACCTTTTTTTGGCTTATTAATGTAAGTGTACTGGCATTACCATTCTTAGTCAGCTATCGCTATACCACACCTCCTGTTACTCAGGCGAGCCCCAGGCATCTTCAAAGTCTTAATCAGCAATTTGAAAAAATGCCCACAGACATTGTCAACTATGCCGTAGAAGGTTTGATACCTGACGAGGTCACAGGCAGATCCTATTACAAGGTATACTCTACCCTTTCTACATTGAGGGTTGGAACAATAAATCCGCAAGAGACTATACTGACTTCTAATAATGCCGCAGGGTTAAAAATTTACGATTTTTCAGGCATGACAAACGGAGCAGCAGGCTTGGCTCCACTAACGGATCGAGGGGATCGTTTTGTTACCCTACTCTTGAGCAATTCGTTGAATCTCACTTATATATACCATCAAGAAAGTACCAACTTTCCCCCTTATACTCGATTTTGGTTTGTCGCAAATGGACGGGTAACCAGAGAATTTTATGAGGATGAAGGCGTATGTACGAATTGTACTAGTGAACAGATTCTAAATGCACTCAAGAGCGACATTAATTTTATAGTAGATAGAGATGCTTTTCCTTTTCGATTATCACCTGAAGAAATCAGTAAAATACCCACAGGTAGGGGCTTTTAACCAGAACTATACACTACTCAAGGATTGCGAGTAGTAGTAAAAAATCATCTTACATTACATTAGTTTGAAATTTGGCTATCAAATACTAAATAAATCATTATGAAAAGAGTACGCTTTACTTTTTTTGGGTTCTTTACCATGCCATTTATAGTGTTGTCGGGTCTGATTAGTCATCGAACACCCACATTTGCTGTTTCTAATGCGCCTATAAATTATCTTAAAATGTTGGATAGTTACTTTGGGGAAATGCCCGTAATTGTTCAATATCCAATTGAAGCCTTATTTATATCCAATTGAAGCCTTATTTATTACTAACGGTAGGCTCGTTTGTGATAATTATAATGTTTTTTCAACATTATCAACTCTAAAAGTAGATTCAAGAGTTGCTGTCGCATTTTATCTTACGGAGTACAGTAGCAGTGGGCAACCCACTTACACCAATACAGCCGTGATGGTACAAAGTAGAACAGCCAGAGGAGCCGCTCTTATTGAAAAATTTAACTTTGGTATGTTCGATTACCCAATCACCGAGGCAACGTGTTGCAATAGACTAACGGCTAATAATAATACATACCTAACCGTACGCCACCAAGAAAGCACCCATTATCCTCCCTATACCCGATTCTTTTTTAGAGTAGGTAGTGATTTAGTAAGATGCTACTATGAAAGGATTGGATGCACCAATTGTAATACAGAACAGGAGTTATTAGATGCTATGAAAACCGACCTTGAATTTAGGGTTGATAACAGTTACTTTCCAAATCGTCTTACACCGGAGGAGATGAACCGTTGGATTGGTAACACCGCAAATTTTTAGTAACTACCTAAAGATACGATGATGATTCAACGAATATTAATAACTGCCATTTTACTGTCTTCTTGTCTTTTATCGGTTAAGCTCTTGCATCCCACTACGACGCTCGAAGGTAAATGGCGTTGGGCTTTTTCACATCATATTGAAGGTACCAGATTCAGTGCAGACAGCTTAAAACGTCAGCTCATACACGAGTACCACGCTAATGGCACTTACACCATCTGGGAAAACGGTAAGCGCTCACCCGGTAAACATACCTACGCCCTGCGACAAAGCACGCATCCAAATGGCAGCGGACAAAAGGTAACTTTCATTGCTATGAACGATGGCAAATTTAAAGAAGAAAGTTTGGTGTGGCTACAAGGCGATGCCCATGACACGCTCCTCCTCGTAGCACTTGATCCAAGGCATAAAGAGTATTTGTATAGCATTTATACAAGAGTAAAAAACTAAATATTTATTAACATTACAATTTAAATTATTATGAAAAATCAAGTTTTTACTTCATTCTTATTGATTGCTTTTTTTGGTTTTTTCAACCAATTGCACGCACAGTGGAGTACTTCGTCCGGCAGTATCTTTTACAACGGCGGTAGAGTGAGTATTGGTACCAGTACAATTGGAGCTACTGACAATGACCGATTACTCGTTCAGGGTGGCATCACTTCTATGGGTGCAAATGCCGGGTTTAATTTTGTGGATAGAACCAATGGGGCTCGCGGTTTCTCCTTGTTTGGTCAGGGCAATCTACTCACACTCTTTACCAATGAAGGGAACAAAAATCTGCTTCGTATCAACTCCACAAACGGGGATATCTCTTGGGGTAGCAGTAGAGGTCTGTTAGTAGATTATGCTTCCAGCGGTGCCAGTATTGAACTCGGCGGACGCGGTACGCCTTACATTGACTTCTCTAATGACCTGAGTGTAGATTATGATGCAAGGATTATGCTTAGAGGAGATGGTAAATTGGCTATTGAAGGTGCCAGCCTTGCCATTGGCGAAGGCACTAACCCAAAACAGTTCCCTGCTGGATTTAAATTAGCCGTCGAAGGCAAAGTCATCGCCGAAGAAGTACAAGTTGACTTAAAAGGTAACTGGCCCGATTATGTATTTACACCGGCTCACCGGAGACTTTCCTTGCCTGCATTGGAACAGTTTGTACTGACCAATAAGCATCTACCCAACATCCCTTCTGCGGCGGAAGTAAAAGCCAAAGGCGGCATCGAACTCGGTGATATGAACGTGCGACTGCTCGAGAAAGTAGAAGAACTCACGCTTTACATCATCGAACAGCAACAGCACATCGAGCAACTGCAGCAAGCAGTGCAAAACCTGCAAAAGTCAAACAAACAGTAAGCGTTGTACAAGTATTTACTCATTCAATTAATCAAGCAAAACAATATGAAACAAATACTATTCATCTTGCTGTGTAGCATGGGCGCGTGGCTGCACGCGCAGGTGCCTACCCTGCAAGACAAAAAACTCACCGTCAACGACGTTAGAATCGTAGATGGAAAACTCACCGGTGACGGCGGACACATCTTGCTAGGTGAAAAAACAGCAAATGTCAACGGAGGTAACTCTATTTACTTAGCCAAGCTAAAATTAGACGGCTCTAAAGAATGGGAGCGCGAACTGGGAAGGCTCAATATCAGCGGCTATGTGGGGTCTATTGTACCTACTCCTGTACCCTTGTCAGTACAACAAACGAATGATGGAGGCTATTTAATTTTGGCTGTTTACAGTTATCTTGCTTCCAGTATTCTCACTTTCAATCCGAATCCCGATCGAGATGAAAATACAGTCAATTACGGTATTCTGATATTAAAGACCGATAAAAATGGAAATGTGCCTTTTGGAAACTCAAGTATTACTAACAATGCAAATGCTTTTCAAAAGAGAATAGAACAATCGATTCTTACTCGTATCCGTCCTTTTCCTCCTGTCAATTTACTAAATTGGGCCAGTGGATTAAGTAATCCTCGTTTCGAGTATGAACACAGAGGAGATTCTAGACTTCCAAATAGAGCATCTCCCTTTCTCCTTTCTGCTAATGGATTTTATCCTTTTGTGACGCAAGTTTCGGATGGTAACTATCTATTAGTATATAACAAAATTCAAAATAACTTAATCGAGACTAATGATACTGGTACCGAATGTAATAGCAATCCTTTAGAGTGTCGTAGGTTATACAGCCAATCAAATCCTGTAATAGTAAAATTACGCTCTTCTAATGGTGATATAATAAATGAGCAGACGATTAGCCAAGACAATGATGTACTATATTTTACTTGGCCTGATCCTAACGCTGGTGGTGCTGCGAGAACTTATCAAGATGCTATATTCGGAGAAGAGTGCATTTACGATTTATGTGTTAAACCTAATGGAAGTGTGCATGCGCTTTCTTATCCATTTCGTGCTGAAACACACCCTGTTGGTGTTACAGCTGACTTTTCTCAAACGCCGTCGAGTTATGCCTCCCTACTAGCCGCTCTAAATCCCCCTTTTTACAAAAACAGTTATTTTTTAACAACTGACCGGTTTGGATTAAATGCCAGTAGAGTAGTAGTAACGAACAATAGTTCCTCGGTACCCTCGGAAGGTACTCGTGAGCGACAAGCTTATGAAACTGCTTCGAGTCAGATCGGTGAAACGTATTACAAAGTGAGGCCTACCGGCGACGGCGGTCTTATTTTACTTGGCAAAAATGGGGACTACAGTAGCGGATCATATTTGTTTAGCCCATTGGTGCGTAAGTTGAGTGCAAATGGTCAGGAAGCTTGGAAGAAGACAGATATTACCGTAGGAGGAGATTTAATCCTTCCACTAGATATTGTGCCGCTCAATGACGGAGGGTATTTATTAGTAAGGGGTGACAACTATTTAAAGAAGATAGACAAAGACGGCAATTTCGGTGGCACCGGTACTTGGGAGACGACGCTCTCGGGAGTAACAGGAGGCGCAGTAGCTGCCTATCAAGGTTTTGACGGAGCGTATTATCTGGTTGGAGGCTTTGACGTGAATGGTACTGAGTACAAACTGATAAAATTAGCTCCTTCATCCGATACGATGAAAGTAATGTACGTAGATCACTTCACGGGCGATGCCAGCGAGGCAAACAAAGCGGTGCTCAAGATAGGGGGTACGGCTGCCGACCAAAAGGAAATAGAAACGCTGGGAAACAACACGCCTAACTTAACTGCCGATTGGATATGGCAAAATGGTAAAACGTATCTGTGGAAATGGCAATACGACGGCACAAACGCTTCCTTTACCCTCTACAATGGCACTACGCCGAATGACGGCGGTACGACGGTCAACTTCACCCAACCTTACACCGTGCGACCCAACGGTCTGGAAATAAAGGCAAATGTGAATAGTGGTATGAAATCAGGTACCAAAGCCACCATACATCTGTACTCGGTCAACGGTAAGTCAGTAGGACCGGATTGTAAAGCCGAAGCCATCGGAGACGAGACAAGTAACTTCTGGAGTAAGGTGTACTTTATTTCTCAGGAATTTCAGCGCACAACCGGCTTCACGGCACTTGGCACGGTGAGGATTAGTTGGACGGGTACAAATCCACAGGACCAAAATAAGGGCGGGTCTTTACAATTCCAAGTAGAACCCAACTATGATGTTACTTATGATGGTGCTACCTATCGTTAATTTTGAAGCTTATAAAAAATCAATTATGAATAAAAATATAATACTTTGCATTGTCAGCACTTTGCTCCTATTTGGTGGGAGTCATTCGGTGCTCGCCCAACAGCAACTGGATACTATCTGGGGCAAGCATTTTGATAATGGTGCCCGCATTGAAACAGGTTACGCTATTGCTCAGGATGGAAGCAACAGCGTTGTAATAGGTACTTCTGTAGAAGGATCGCCTGCTTCAAATTCAAAAATGTACTTGATAAAGATAGATTCAGCCGGTAATAAACTGGGAGAAGTGCGATACGCCTTTCGCCCCGGCAGTACAGATAATCCTTTTAACGAAGGTTACGCAATCGTAGTAGTGAGTGACGGCTACATTGTGGCTGGTGCTACGCGTACTGCGCTTAACAACAATTGGGATGGTTTAGTGGTAAAGTACAACAAGAGTTTAGTTTTTCAATGGGCAAAGACCGTAGGCGGTACTGGTAGCGACATTATTTATGGTATGTGTATCACTACCGGAGGTCGCGTTATTATGAGCGGTACCTCTATATCTATTACTACTAATACGACCGGTAACAATCGTAAATCGCGAGCTTTCACTTTGGCGTTTAGCAGTAATACCACCTCTGGTAGTAGTTCAGTGGACTGGGCTAATAAAAGGGATCATGGAGCAATCTCGGGTAGTACCAAAGATGCTTCAGTGCTTTATGATATTCAACCAACAGATGATGGTGGAGCTATTGCTGCCGGTACAATTGACATGGGGGCAGATGGGCAAGACTATTATTTAGTAAAATTAAACTCTTCCTACAGTGCTGCTTGGTCGAAAAACTCTGGTGGAGCAGGCGACCAGATTGGGAAGTCAGCAGTAGAAGTCGTAGATTTTACAAGTACTTCGACTCCTGCTAGAAATTACATTATAGGTGGATACGAGAGTGTGGGTGCAAACAAATTCCAGCCTTTTCTGCTAAAATTAAGAGGCTCAGACCGTACTCAAATTTTTGCTAAAAAGTATGGCGTAGGACGTAAAACTATTTACAACATTCGTAAAACTTCCGATAATGGTATTATTGCAATCGGCTCTTTTGGAGATGATAAGGATGGAGGTAAATATCATATCTATTTACACAAGTTTAGGAATGTTGTTCAACCTACTACTGCAGCACCAATAAATGCACGTATTGAATGGGAGGGTAAGGTAGTAGGTAGCCCAAACGGCTCGGGACAGGCGGTTATCCAAGCCAGCGATAATATCAACTTCCTTGTAGTAGGTCGAAACAAGGCTGCTGTTGATGGGTTACAAAATGACGATCATTTGTATGTAGCCAAAGTACCGCCACCTTGCCCATGTATCACCATTAAAGTTAATTGGCCCTACGAAGCCATCGGTAGCCGTACGGATGTACAAGACGATCGTTACTTGTTTTTTGATGTATATGTTACCAAAAGTAATGGTACAGGTAGAAGTATCTACTACGGCAGAACAGACGAAAAAGGCACGAAACTACTATCCGGGCTGGCTGTAAATGACGTAATTGAAGTAGTAGGCGTTAAATATTTGGCAGATGTAGAAGGTAGCGTAACGCTTACAAATGCCAATATTAACTCTGAAGAGTTAACAATTAGTATTTCACCATTTACCTCAAGAGGGTTCTAATAAAATTAAACATTATGATGAAATATAATTTTATAGTTTTTTTCATGATTGCTTGCATTGTGAGTTCTCATGTAAAAGCTCAGATTATTGATCGTGTCAACGATGGCATTGTACCGATTGTTACGCTTTCAGGTGTTGCTGATTTTCAGATAGAGCTTAATTTTGATAAGGATTATGAAAATAACGGCACTTTAAGTCATTACCCAAACGACGTTTACGCCAATCCTGCCAGAGACCTAACAAGAGTGACGGCTACTGACAGACGACGGTACAGAACTCCTGTATTTGGTTATGGTGGAACTTCTACTACGCGTGGTAAAATGAGAATTAATTTCAACGGATTAAAACCGATATTAGATTACACACTGACGCCTACTGTAGATGGTTCATCTGCTATGAGTCCGGATGGACAATTTTTGATGCGCCCAAACAGTGCAAATTCAATAGACAAAATCTTTATCGGTGTGCTAAGTCGTTCTACTCCAATTAATGTGCCAGATGGTTTTCGTCCTATAACGAGCGCAGTTGCCGTCTCCGTTGCAAGCGGTGGTACTTCCATGCCTGCTAACTACGTTCGTTGGAAATATAATATACTCGGCGGGTCCAACGGTGCTCCTTTGATGCGTCTCTATCGGTGGAATCCCAGTACACTATCATGGGTATTTGCAAAAGGCTGTTTAGAAGTAAATACAGAAAGCAATGAGGTCTTCTTGGACTTAGGCGGCATTGGAACGTCGAAGTCAGCCACTTACTGTTTATTTGCTCCGATAGATAACGGTGTCATTGTTACTCCGGTAAGTACGACAGGGACTGCCCTTTCATACTATGCACCTAGAGGTTTACAACTGCTTTCATCTGTTGGAAGTGGGAGTGATCTAACCGTTAAATCAAGCGGGAAAATTAAATTAGAACCTGGCTTTTTAGCAGTATCGGGTAGTAAGTTCCGTACACGTTTAGTTTGTGGGCAAACTTCAACTTGCAATGATTTTACTTATTGTTCGGTCAGTACTCCACCAAGTTTAGTATCGAATCCTGATGTGTTCATGGCAAGTGCATCACCTGAAGGAGACTTACCAGTAGACATATCTGAAGTAGAAATTGCCGCACTTCCACCAAGTATAGATGGACTACCCGTGCTTTTCCCAAATCCGGTTGTACGAGAGTTCACGCTTAACTATCAACTGAATATAGAGCAGCCTGTTACCATTACTATCTACAATCTACAAGGTAAAGAAGTACTGCTAAAGCAAGTAACAGGAATAGAAAACTGGAATACTACTACTTTACAGGTGGGTGACTTGGCTCCTGGTAGCTATATAGTACAATTAATACCTGAAAAACAAGAGGTGGTTGTATTTAGAATGATAAAAATGTAGGTCTAAAGATAGAGGTTGTATTAGAGCCTTTAATCAACCTCTATCTATTATTTCATTTAAAGATGTTATTTTATGAAAATTTTATTACAGAGATGCATGATATTCACTTTATTGATGATTTTTTTAACAGGATTTACTCAGTTGACGAAAAAAAAGTTATTTTTTAATAATCCGCAAACAACTCTATTCTACGGAATAGACGTACGTGTAGATCCACAAGGCAGTCAAAAACTTTGGAAATTTTCATCTACATTATCTAATTTTAAACTAAAGGATAGCACGAATTCCATCAACGAGTACTACAACGTTGTCATGAGCGACTCAACTATTATTGACACTACGCTTGATGATTTAAAAGTGATTATAGTACCAACCGCAGGAAGGGAAAGTAGAGGAACACAGTTACTAATGCGATTAAAAAACCAAGGGAAGGAAATAAGAAAAATATATCACATAAGATCGCAATACTATCCTGCTTACACTCGATTTTATTTTGAGATAGACAAGAGCGTAGTAGAATCATTTTACAACATTGACATTTGTACCGGCACTTTTGGCTGTAGCCCACAAGATTCAATTAAGCAAGATTTAAGTTTTAAAATTGATGCAACAGCATTTGGAAAGAGAGCTGTTTCTGATATTGAATACTAATAATTTTTACATCCTACTGGCAGTATCTTACTAATAAGACTCGTGATACAAACTCTTCTGCTTCCTTTAGCTGCTTTTGCCACTCTAAAATGCTTCGATAGGCTTCAATGGAAGGCAGCAGCGGGGCACGCTCGCAGGCAGAAGCAAGTACGCCTGTTTACGGTAAACAATTCTACAATCGAAATTGTGTTTACCGTAAACAGGCAACTTGCTCAGGGGAGACCCCTGAGAACCCCCTGCACGGTGCGGCGGCTCGTCTTGGTACCTACAGCTCGCGTAATCGAAAAAAATTACACTCGTACTGCTTGCAAAAATCAGATTTGTTCGGTATTTTTGAATGTTCACTTTTTATAAACATTCGAGTAAAATGCCATGTCAGAAACAGATATTCTTTACCGAGCACTGGAAAACCTTGAAAGGTTAGTGAAATTTGATTTTAAGTTAGATTATTACAATCACTCAAATGGTCATGCTTGGGATGCTGCGTTGGATGTGCAATCTGGGGCTGTTGTTGGGCATTTTGAGGTAGTCGTGAAGAACAATGTCTATCCGTCTAACTTGGTGCGGGTAATTGACCAATTTAAAAATTCGGAAAGCCTTTTGGTAGCAAAATACATCTCTACTCCTGGAAAAGAATTGCTGGAGAGACAGGGCATTAATTATCTGGACATTGCCGGTAATTGTTTTATTAAAAATGATAAAGGATTGTTTTGGCACGTGAAAGGGCAGGGCGCACCAACAGAAGTAAAGGAAGTAAAACATAAAGCGTTCAACAAAAACGGTATCAAGTTGGTGTACGCATTGTTACTCGAAAATGATTTATTAAATGAATCTTACCGGGTAATGGCGGATGTTGCAGGTATTTCCATCAGCACGATGGGCGATATTTTGAACGACCTTCGCGAGTCAAAACTCCTATTTCAAGTGAATAAGCGGCAGCTGATGTTTGCCAACAAATCAGACTTATTAAGCCGCTGGATTACCGATTATCATCAAAAATTAAAACAAAAACTATTTAGAGGTAAATATCTGTTTACAAAGGATTACCAGTGGCAAAATTGGAAACAACTTGATCTTGGAAGCACTGCTTTTTGGGGCGGCGAACCGGCGGCTGAGTTACTGAGCCATTTTTTGCAACCTTCGGTTTGGACGATTTACACCGACCTTGATCGCCGTAGCCTGATTCAAGACTTGCGCTTGGTGCCTGCAAAAGATGGAAATGTGGAAATTTATAGCCCTTTTTGGAAACTGGAAAATCGTACTTTTGTCAATCCAGAGCTAAAGACCGTGCATCCACTGTTAGCTTATGCCGAGTTGATAGGTTCCGGCAATGACCGAAATTTTGAAGCAGCCCAAAAATTGTATGCGCAACACCTCCAAAGTATTATTGAGTAAAATCACGGATGAAATTGTCATAGAAATCCTCACCATCGTAATTCCAATTTTGGAGCAATTGCGAGTGGATTATTTTGTGATTGGTGCTTTTGCAAAAGATGTGGAATTGTTGGCAAAAGGACATTCCAAGCCGCCCAGTCGAAAGACGAAAGATATTGATTTGGCAGTACTGATGGGTTCCAATGAAGCGTATGAATCGTTGAAAAACAGCATCAAAACCTTGCCCAATTTTGTGGCTAGCGAAGAAGAACCTTATCGTTTTTTGTTCAAAGAAGCGTATGAAATTGATTTCCTCCCTTTTGGAGCGATTGTAAACGAGAAAGGGCAGGTAGAACTAAAAGCAAAGACAACTTTTATCTTGGATATGCCCGGCTTTGAACAGATAGAGCCTTGGGTGCAGACGATTGAGACGGAAGAAGGTTTGACGCTTCGGGTGTCTTCCCTGCCGGGCATTATTCTGTTGAAACTTTTCGCCTGGGAAGACCAGCCGGGCAGAGTGAAAGACATAGCGGATGTTGATTACATTGTGAGAAACTTTTACTTGCTGCATTACGAAGAAATTTTGGAAACGGCTGCTGATTTATTTGATTTGATTGCGATGGAAGAAATACTGTTCGATGAAATCATTTCCGCTCGGTACATTGGTAGGAAAATCGGTATCATGCTCGAAAATGCGCCTCATTTAAAAGGTAGACTATTTAAATTGTTGGAGCGGCAATCCAACAGTTTTTCTATGGCACGCTTGATGTCTTACGAAAATGTAGAAGATGGTCAACGAGTTATTCAAGCGATGTATCAAGGTTTGAAAGAGCAAGTAGGTAGCTAAGACTCGGAAAAGTTAATCTTTACTTTTCTTTCCACCTTTTGGAATGCCTACTGTGGTGGGCGACGGTATGAACTACAATCTCCTGTCGGTCGTGGTGAACAGAATAAATAACATGATATTTGAATTTGTATAGATAACCTCTGCGACGATTTTTGTAGAGCGGAGCGGCAATTTCTGGACCTTCCGTTAGTTGTTGAATATAATTTTGTAATTCTTTATCAAATTTCAATCCATAACCTGTGCGGTGTTCTTCTAAATATAAAATGGCTTGCTTGATGCGTTTGAGCGCATTAGCGGAGATACGGTAGGTATAAGCCATAAGTGAACACGTTACTTGATTTGAGCCAATAATTGGTCTATTTCGGTACGATAGGCTTCATGGGAAAAACCTTTGTCAACACCATTCTCAATGGCATCGTAGGAAGCATCAATTTCCGTTTTCAGCTCGTCAGTAAGTTCAAAATCTTCTTCCTCTACCAGAATGTCCATGATAAAATGGACGATTTCAGCCTGTTGCTGGCGAGTGAGTTGTACGATCTCTTCTTTAATAGCTTGAGCGGTCATGGTTAGATTTTTTACAAAAACGGATTCATTTGCAAAATAGTTCTTTTCAAGTGGATCGTCAAAGCTTCAATCGTCGCCGATAATAAATTCATGGTAAGCATCTAAAGTATCGGTATCAAATTGATCCAGATAGACTTGCGTGGTTTTAATATCCGCATGACCCAACGCTTCAGAAATAGCGGCAACCGGCACTCCTTTAAACTTTGCCATCGTTGCAAAGGTATGCCGCGCCGTGTAGCCGGTGATCGCTTCTTCAATGCCTGCCAAAATAGAAAGTTCTTTTAGAGATTTGTTATATCGTTGCATTTCATGCCGTACAGCAGCGTATTGATTTTTGAGCGGAGCCGAAAGAGAAACAATGTTTAGTAGGAAGTCGTTTGCGGATTTATCTTTGTTGTAAATATCTATAATTTCCTGCAAAGCAGGACTGATTTTAATGCTATGTAATCTTCCGGTTTTCTTGCGTTTATACTCCACTCTACCATTTTTAATGTCACCCACTTTTAAGAAAGCCAAATCAATAAAGGAAGCACCCATGAGATAGAAGCTCATTAAAAAATAATCTTTTGCTCGGCGTTGTCGCTCGGTTTGCGGCTCCACTTGTTTGAGTTTAGCAATACCTTGCTGACTGATAGCTCGTTTACGAGTGGCTTCGCGTTTGAGGATGTATTTTTTAAATGGATAGCTGTCTTGTGGCACCAAGTCTCGTTTGATGGCACTGTTAAACAAAGCGCGGAGTGTGCGCATATTGACGTTCAAACCATTGAGTGTATTGAGTTTGCCATTTTGGTTGGTTCGAGCCAAATACCAAGCCTCGTATTTTTTAAGCCAAGTGTAAGTGATTTGCTTTAAAGGAAAATCAGACGGACCGACAAAGCTTTGTAAGGTCAAAAGTAGCATTCGATAGACTCGGGCGTTGCCGACTTTACCTGCATCTTCTAACTCAGTGATGATTTGTTGACAAAACTGATACGTGTAGATAGTGTTATTATTACCAGCGATACGGCTTTTGATGTCTTTGAGTGATAATTTTTCTAATTCTTTGCTATCCTGCAATTGCATAAGAATATCCAACGCTTGCGACTTTTGTTTGCTGAGCAAATTATTGACGCGTGTCACATTTTGGAAAGTTTTGCAAGCCGTCTTGATGGTTTGGCTTTTTTCCTGCCAATATTTCTCCTCCACATTGTAGCCGGTGGAAATACGCAACGGCTCGCCATTTACCACGATAAGAAGCTTAACAGGGTAAGTGCCATCTTTCTTTTGATAGCGTTTGTCCAATTCCAAATTTGCAGATGCATTCATACTCAAAAAATTTGCCAGTAATTTGCCAGTAGCTTTTGGTTTTGTTTGGCAAGATATGAACTTATCTATTTATTAACAAACTATAAATCAATGTTTTAAAAACTTGTGGAAAGGTATTAAAACATAATTTGTCCGTCTGGGGGGCGTGTGGTCGCAGGTTCAAATCCTGTCACTCCGACTTGATCGTCAAAAGGTTACGAGAATTTTTTCTTGTAGCCTTTTTTATTTGCCAGTAAAAGCTGGTTTTATTTAGCGTAATTTGGAATTTTTTGCCTACCATTTTTTCAATTTGGGCGGTGATAAGATGTAAATGGAATGAAGCGTTAAAGCTAATACTATTTTCATAATTATTAAAAAAGTACCAGTGCCAACAATCACCATAATTATTGGCATAAACATTAATGCTTGTACTGAAATCATTTAAAATTTTTGTAAGACTTTTGAAGTTTTTACAACTTCAAAAATCTTACTCCTGTATTTTACATCTTACACTTACAATTTTACATTTTTCATTTCCTTCCGTTCTTTCATCACCTTCATCGCATCCGGCTCCCAGTTCACAATTTTATTCCCGAAATAACTGTCGTTTGCAGCCAGCGTAGGCGCGCAGGCACGGAAGCCCACGATGGGGTCTTCGATGACGGGCTTGTTCGTGCGGATGCCGTCCAGAAAATTCATCCAGTGTTCGTGATTCGGGCTGTGACCTTGCGGCACGGCGTATTCGGTGCCTGCTTTTTTCGGGCTTTGGCGGTCGGCTTCCGAGTAAGTGGCGTTGTATCGAGCCATCAGTTCTTTTTGCATGGCTTCGGGGTAGGTGCCGTACGCATCCCAGCCGCCGATGCCAGGGGCTTTGGGCATGATGCTGTTTTGCACTTTGACCGAATCCCAACCGAAATCCAGCACGCCTTCATCACCGAAGAAGCGAATCAAACTACCGCCGCCGCTGCCGCTGGCAAAATTCACGCGGATGGTGAGTTGAAATTCCGGGTGGTTCTGCGTCTCTGGGTAACTCATGATGGCGACCATCATATCCGGCACGTTGCGACCGTCCTTCCAGCGGGTAAGTTCGCCAGAGGCAAAAATTTTATTCGGACCCATAGAGCCGATGATGTAGTGAATGCTGGTGAGCAAATGCACAAACAAATCGCCCGCCACGCCGGTGCCAAACTCGCGGTAATTGCGCCACCAAAAGAATTTTTTCGCATCATAAGGCTGCTTCGGCATCCCGGCGATGTAGCGATCCCAGTCCACCGTTTGCGGTGAGTGGTCGGTGGGCATGGTATATTGCCAGGCACCGAGCGCGCTTTGGCGGTCATACGACGCTTCAATACAGTTCAATTTGCCAATCACGCCGGATTTGTACAATTCCTGTGTCTTTTTGGTATGCAAACTGCTGATAAGGTGGCTGCCCACCTGCACGATTTTGTTGGATTGCTGCCAGGCTTTTATCACGGGCAAACCCTCTTTGATTTGATGCACCATCGGCTTTTCGCAATACACGTGCTTGCCTTTGGCGAGTGCGTCGGTGGTGATGCGGGCATGCCAGTGGTCGGACGTGGCTACGATGACCGCGTCAATGTCTTTGCGTTCTAAAATCTCGCGGTAATCGCGTGTGGTCAGCAGTTCTTTGCCGTAGAGTTCCTTCATGCGCACGAGCCTGCCGTCGTACAGGTCGCAGGCGGCGGCGATTTCTGCGCCGGGTACGCCCACCGCATAGCGTGCGTTGGCTTGCCCCATGATGCCCGCGCCGATGACGGCGATGCGGATTTTGTCATTGGCAGAGATGCGTTTTTCTGCTGGTAGCATATGCCGTTCGTAGTCTTCCTGTGCCGTAAGCGTGTTTATGGCACCCAGCGGCACAAGCGCGGCGGCACTGCCGAGCTGGCGCAGGAAGCGGCGGCGAGTGGGATGTGTATTTTTCATATTGTGAATGGTTTGTTAGTTGGTTTCAAAGCTAGGAAAAATTTTTGGAAAGGAGTACAGAAGGAGTTTTGGGCGCACTTCAAAAGTGTACTAAATCTATAATTTTCGAATGACGAATCCTTTTCCGATGGAATATTTTGCTTTTTTAAACAGTGCATGATCCATTTTCAAAATCCCATCGGTGATGAAAGTCAGCAGAGGAGGCTTGTTCGTCGGGCGCAGTTGCAATTTTTTGTCGGCTTGACCGGATATATTTTGCGAATTAGCTTTGAACGCCTGTTGAATCCAGCCCGTCCAATACATTTCCAATAATCCGACCAGATAGCCACTCATATTTCTTTCTTCTACAATTTGAAAATTATAGTCTTTCAGCCAGTTTCTAAATTCTTTCGGTGAAATCAAATACTCGTGTCCAAATGCATACGCCCCTTGTGCAATGCTGCGTTCGCCGCCATTCATTCTATTCACCGGATCGTAAGTAAATGGAAAATCTTTGGATGGAAACGTAATGAATGCCAGTCCGCCCGGCTTCAACACCCGTGCCATTTCCTGCACCATCCGCGCAGGTTGTCCCACATGCTCGATCACTTCCACACTCACCACCAGATCAAAACTGTTATCTGCAAAACTCAATTCCAGCGCATTTTCTACCCGATATTCCAAATTCGGCACGTTCGTATTCAGGGCTTTGGCAAACGCCACATCCTGTTCATTGATATCACAAGCTGTTAAGTGTTTGCAATGGTTTGCAATCATCGCATCATAATCTCCCTCACCTGTTCCCAGGCTCAAGCCGTTTTCAAACTGCCCATATTGTTGCAATGCCCGCTGTATGAAGCGATAGCGATTGCGATAAGTAGGAAATAAAAGTTTATAGTTCATTTTTTATAGATGCCAGATTTACAGATGCCAGATATCAGACTTAGAGACAGGGTGACCTGTAGACTTAGAGACGAAGCAATTATGTGAATATAAAAAATATCATAATATCAAAACCTAAGCCCAAAGTCCTAAACTCAAATAAGACATCAAACGTCCAATTAAACAAATAAAAGATATTACAACTGCTCTGCCACCTGCCGGTACTGCTCTGCCATTTGTGCGTTGCCGAGTTGCTCGTAGGCGAGTGCCGCCAGTTCATAAGCTTGTTTAAAACGCTGATTGTATTTAATCGCGTTATTGGCGTTATTCACCACTTCGGTCCAGTTTTGCTGCTGCTGATACGCCACGCCGAGGTAGTAATAAGCAATCGAATTCTCCTCATTCTGCTGTAAAGATTCCCGTAAAGCGTTGATACCGCCCTGAATATTGCCGGTGTTGAGTTGTGCTAAGCCCAAATAATACAACGAAGTTTCATTTTGCGGTGCAGCTCGCAATGATTCATTGGCAGCGGTGACGGCTTGTTGGAAATTGCCGCTGTTGAGATACGCCGAAGCCAGGCTTTGCCAGGCGAGTTCATTGTCAGGATACAATTTTACTTCTTTTTGCAACTCCTCCGTAGCGGTAAACCAATCCTGCTGCTTGATCGCCGCCTCACCCCGGTAGGCGTGGTGCGCTGTGTCTTTTTCAATGGCAGTAAGCGGCACGCCGTTGGCTTTTACTACATAAATCGTTTTACTGTTGGGCCATTTTTGGCTGCGCAGGTGCGGACCGCGAATGTAGCGCGAGGGGTAAATCCCGTAGTCCCACTCTTCTGTGTAGCGATTGTTAAAACGGGTGTATTTCACCACTACTTTGCCATTATACTTGCCCGTGAGGCGGCTTACCGGATGGTAAAAACTGGTGCCGATGACGACCGTATCCTGCATATTTTCTTTCAAAATGCCCTGTTGCTCCATCCAATCCAGGGCTTGTTTGGTACTCACACCCCAGTAGTCGGTTTCGTAATTGCCATACGCGCCTTTCAAGCCGCCACCCAGCGGATTGAAATAAACGTAAGGGTAATGCAAATTGCGGGCGATGAATATGGTGGGTTCCAACATTAAGATTACCAAAATGACATACACCGCGTATTTTACATTTGCCGTTCTGTTTTTAAATAAAGTTTCTATTTGTACCCAAAACAAGGTAGCAATGACAACTGCACTCGGATAAGTAAATAATAAGTGCCGCCATCCATCATGTAAAATAGAGTCTTTATAAATAATGTAAAATATCGGAAAAATTGTTGCAAAAAACATTAACAGAACTGGGATCGGCTGATATTTTCGTAACAAACGCCCGATCCATACCACTCCGCCCACAAAGCCGATCAACACGTACAAAGGAATGGTTTTTACTATCCATAAAACCGGGTAGTACCAGGGTGTACTGTCTGACATGATGTTTTCTCCTTCAAACAACAAGCGGATTTGCACGCCCAATTGCGAAAATTCGGACAGGGCTTTCAGCGGATTGGCAATCGGGCTTTGCAGGGCGTAGGGCCAGGTGAGAATAGCTAAAATATAACCTGCCGCCACTACTCCGGCACCGTACAACGCATATTTTCCAATCAAATTCGTTTGAGTAGAAACTCCTTTCAAACCGTATTTGAACAAAAAATCCAAACCCATAAACAAGCCCAGATAGCCGACGAGGAGTAAGCCGCCCGCCCGTGTAGCAATTGCCAGGGCGATACCCAGTGCCAGCCCGATGAGCGTGCCCCAGCGAGGTTTTGGCAAGGTTTGTAATAAAATAATGGTGTAATAATTCGCCACTGCAAAGCCCGCCGCGAACGGAATATCCTTCGGATTCATCAGCGAATGCCCCAAAAAGCGCGGCGATAAGAAAACAAAAAACAGCGCCAGTATCCCGGCTCGCCAGCCGGCAATGGCAGCCGCCGTCAAACCCACAAACACCATTGCCAGCACACCCATCAGGGCGTTGAAAATGTGTCGCACATTATGATATGCTACATCATATTCATCATAACTCAGAGCTTTATTTACCATACCCGTCACCAGATCAAAAAAGCCGCCATACAGGTGCATATTGCCGCGCGGGATGTTCAGGGCAGCGGTATCCTGCCCCGCCGTTGTATAATAATTCACCAGTTTATTCGAATAATCATTCTGATACTCATCATCAGCGTTGATACCGCTGCCCAGTGACAAAACGGTTGTGATAAGCAGCATCAACAGCGAAGTACCCCAAAAAATGCGGCGATACAGCGGGTCTTGTGCAGACACAATCGCTTCTTTTTCCACCGGCGGGCGCAGGGGCTTGGGCTTCGCCGCAGGCACGCGGGTAGGGGAGGGCGCTGTGCGTTCGCGCGGGCTTTGTGCTTGTGGCTTTGACTTGGGTAGCGGTTTAACCGGTTTTTTCTTGCTCATCGGTAGCGGATGTGGCTGTTTTTGCGGCGCAAGATAGGACATTTGGAGTTTTTTATTTGACCTTTGATTCCTCAATTATTGCTTGTTCTACTTTAAACCAGTAGTTTTGCAAGATTTTAAATACAAAATTTGCTTTTCGTGAACTTTAAACGTCAAATAAAAAATAATAAATACTCAACATGGAATCCGTAGCTACTTCGCTCCTTGCCCGCCGCATCCAGCGCATGGAAGAATCTGCCACTATCAAAATGGCACAGCAGGCGCGCGACCTTGCCGCCAAAGGCTTCGACGTGATTGACCTGAGCCTGGGCGAACCCGACTTCGATACGCCCCAACACATCAAAGATGCTGCCAAAAAAGCCCTCGACGAAGGTTTTACGAAATACACCCCCGTGCCGGGACTGGTAGATTTGCGCAAAGCGATTCAAACCAAATTCAAACGCGATAATAACCTCGATTTTGACATCAGTCAAATCGTCGTGTCCAACGGTGCAAAGCAATCTATTGCCAATGTGATCCTCTCCCTGGTGGATGAAGGCGATGAGGTGGTCATCCTCTCGCCGTACTGGGTGTCGTACGCCGAATTGGTCAAACTTGCCGACGGGATACCCGTGCTGGTTCACGCCGATATTGAGCAGGACTATAAAGTGCGTGCCGACCAGGTAGCCGATGCCATTACCGAGCACACCCGAATCGTGCTGTTTTCTTCGCCTTGCAACCCGACCGGTTCGGTGTATTCGCACGATGAATTACAAGCCATTGCCGAAGTGATTGCCCCGCACAAGCAGATTACTATTGTTTCCGACGAAATTTACGAATACATCAACTTTATTGGCAAACACCTCAGTATCGGGGCATTTGACCATGTGAAAGACCGCACGGTGACGGTCAACGGTTTTTCCAAAGGTTTTTCCATGACAGGCTGGCGCCTGGGTTACCTCGGTGCGCCAAAGTGGATTGCCGATGCCTGTTGTAAAATTCAGGGGCAGATTACCTCCGGTGCCACTGCTTTTGGGCAAAAAGCTGCCGCCTACGCCCTTCTCAGCGATATGCAACCCAGCTACGAAATGTGCCAGGCTTTTGAACGCCGCCGCGATCTGGTGGTGGACATCACCGCGCAAATCCCTGGCTTTCGCGTCAACCGCCCGGAAGGCGCGTTCTACCTTTTTCCGGATATCAGCAATTTTTTTGGTAAAACCGACGGGCAAACGCTCATTCAAAACGCAGATGACTTCGCAGAGTACATCCTGCACACCGCTCATGTGGCGATTGTAAGCGGCTCGGCATTCGGTGCGGATAACTGTGTGCGGTTTTCGTATGCCACTTCGGAGGAGAAGCTGCGGGAAGCGATTGCACGGATCGGAGCGGCGTGCGGGAAGTTAAAATGAGTCACGCTGGACGCAGTCTCCCGCTCTTCGACGGGACGCGGCGGCGCGAGCGAGGTACCGGCGTCCCGATAGCTATCGGGATAGTCGCCGCCGTAGGATGCTCTTCGGCGGATAAAAGAAGTGTATAAACCAATCAACCTATGCAAGACAAACTCTTTTTCTTCACGGTGATTTTTCTACTGTTTTGTCAATTGATTATTGCACAGCAAGCCGTTCTTCCGCCCGATAGCCTGTTGCTGACCACACCATCTGGTTATAAATATGTAAAGCACATTAATGTGCAAGGGCAAAAACCGCAGCCGGGGGAGTACGTGTACTTTCACGCGCAAGCGCGGTTGAGAGATTCCGTTCTGTTTGCCAGCCGCCAACAGGAGCAAAATCCTTTTATGCAGATTCAGGCAATAGACACTTTAACAAAGTTACCGAAAGTTCCATCGCCGGTCGAAGAAGTGCTATCTATTATGTCACCGGGAGATAGTGTAACTATATTGATTAATCTTGATACCATGCCACAAAAACCGCCTGGTTTTGAAAGTGAAAGTTGGCTTTTTTATGATATTGTAATGATGGAAATAAAAAGCGAAGCACAATTTTTGCAAACGATGGAAGGAGAAAAAAAAGCGTTGAAAGATAAAGAATTAGCCATTCAAGCCCGAGCAGACACGGTAGCAAAGCAAGTAAAGGCGACCGCTAAACAATACGCCCGACGCAAACTTGATGCCCAAATGCAAAAGACCCGCTCCGGTTTGAAATACATCGTACATGAAGTAGGGGAGGGGGCAAGATTAAAAGCAGGTGATCGGGTGAACGTACTTTACTATGGCGTATTAAAAAACGGAAAAAGTTTTGATAATTCTTTTCAATACGGGATACCGATTAATTTTGTTTTAGGCGAAGGGAAAATGATCTCCGGTTGGGAGGAAGGTTTGGCATTATTAAATGTAGGCAGTAAAGCGACTTTTTTTATACCGCATCAGTTAGCTTGGGGCGAGAAAGGCGCACCGCCGCAGATTCCACCCAGAGCCGAGGTGATTTTTTACGTGGAAGTGGTGAAGTAGTCAATAACTTTTCCTTCTTTTATTATCTTTGCCAGCTATTTTTTAAATCGTTGAGGAGATGGAACGGGTGGAGAAACACTCAAAACTCCACCCGCTCCATCTTCTCAACTTTGTAAACCTGAAAAAATGTTTGAAAATTTAAGTGATCGCTTAGACAGTGCGTTTAAAGTCATCAGTGGCACCGGGCGTTTGACGGAACTGAACGTGGCGGAATCTATCAAGGAAATCCGGCGGGCACTGGTGGATGCGGATGTGAACTACAAAATTGCTAAAGAATTTACCGATAAAATCAAGGACAAAGCCCTCGGCACCGAAAACGTGCTCAAAGCCGTGAAGCCCGGCGAGTTGATGGTGAAAATCGTGATGGATGAGCTGGTAGAACTCATGGGCGGGCAATCGGAAGGCATCAACCTGGGCAAAACCAAACCGGCTGTGATTCTCATTGCGGGTTTGCAGGGTTCGGGTAAAACGACCTTTACCGGTAAACTGGCATACCATTTGAAAAACAAACGACAGAAATCGCCCCTCGTGGTAGCCGCCGACGTGTATCGCCCCGCCGCCGTTGACCAGTTGACCGTGCTGGCAGAGCAAGTTGGCGCGCAGATTTACAAAGAACCGGAGAATAAAAATCCGGTGCAAATTGCCCTCAACGCCATTCAACACGCCAAAGCCCACAACTTCGACGTAGTCATTGTGGATACCGCCGGTCGCCTCGCCGTGGACGAGCAGATGATGGCGGAAATTGCCAATATTAAAACCGCCGTTCAACCCAATGAAACCCTCTTTGTGGTGGATTCCATGACCGGTCAGGATGCCGTGAACACCGCCAAAACCTTCAACGAGGTGATCAACTATGACGGCGTGGTACTCACCAAACTCGATGGCGACACCCGCGGCGGTGCGGCACTTTCCATCAAATACACGGTGGGCAAGCCGATCAAGTTTGTGAGCATGGGCGAGAAAATGGACACCCTCGACGTGTTCTACCCCGACCGCATGGCGCAGCGCATCCTCGGCATGGGCGATATTGTGACGTTCGTGGAAAAAGCCCAGGAACAGTTTGACGAAGCCGAGGCAAAACGGTTGGAAAATAAAATTCGCAAAAATAAATTTGATTTCAACGACTTTCTGGCGCAAATCAACCAGATCAAACGCATGGGCGACATCAAAAGCCTCATGAACATGATCCCCGGCATGGGCAAAGCCTTGAAAGACATTGATATTGACAACAGCGCGTTTAAAAAAGTGGAGTGCATCATCCAATCCATGACCCCGCAGGAACGCGGCAACCCCGAACTCCTCAGCGCCAGCCGCAAACTGCGCATTGCCAAAGGCAGCGGCAAAACCCTGCACGAGGTGAATCTATTTCTCAAACAATTTGACCAGATGCGCAAAATGATGCACAAAATGACCAAAATGCCAAATATGGGCAACATGGCAATGCCCGGCGGCGGAAAAAGTGGGATGCGGAGGAGGTAAAAATCATAAAAGCATGAAACCGCTGATCGCAATTGGAGTGCTGTTGGCAGTTTCCACTCTTCTGACCTCTCGACTTCATTGCTCACCGGGAGTGGGTTTTCTTCCGGGCAGGTCATCGCACCAAGGTACAATTCCCTTTTTTTCTAAACACCGTTCCGTCAAAACACCGCACTTCCGCGTAATATCCATACACATCCGGTGGCAAAGACTCCCCCTGAAACGTGCCATCCCAACCGGTTTGCACGCTGGTTGATTCAAACACCCGCTGCCCCCAGCGATTATAAACCGCCAGATACACCTGGTCAAAGTTATTGCCGCGTACCCGAAACACATCGTTCAACCCATCCCCATTCGGGGAAAACGCCGTTGGAATAAAAATATACGGCTCTTCGCAAGCCAGATTGACCACCGTCACCGTGCGCGTAGCGATTTTTTCACAGCCTTCCGTATTTTGAACCCGGACTTGAAAAGTAGTTGTTTGAGTAATAGTTGCTATTGGATTGTAAAAGGTAGGATGGTTCAACACCGCCGCCGGTTGCCAGTTATAGCGAAAGTTTTCATTTTGTGTTGCGTTTAATTGTACCGTACCACTGCCAAACAGGGTATCAGTTGAGCTGGTAATCGTCAGATTTTCAATGGGTTCTGATACTTTTACAAAGACCGAGCGTTCAATATTGCAAAAATAAACGGAATCGGAAATTACTACTTGATATAGCATACTGGAATCTGGGAACGCCAATGGATTTGCCAGCAGGTTGTTATTTAAATCCTGATTCGGCAGCCATATATAATTGTAAGTTGGATTAAAATTCGGATGCAACGCTACCGAATCGCCGCGACATACTGGCACCGTATCCGACAGACTTTCTTCCAAAAACGGCAATGGAAATGCTTTTTCAAGGGTAGCTTTACACCCATTTTCTGCCAAAACTTGCAGCTGCAAGCGATCATTCTCCCCGCGCTGAATCGTAAAAGTCGGATTTTGTAAACTACTTTTTGTAGAATCGGGCAGTAGCAGCCATGCCCACGCCACCGGGCGCGAGAGCGGGTCGGTCGTTTGGTCAATCGCCGCAAAAACAATAGAATCCGTACAACTTTTATAATCGAAGGTAAAATCCGGTCGTACACTCAAGGGGAGCAACCGAATCTCCTGCTCAAACGTATCGGCACACACCGTGTTGGGTTCTACAATCAATCTCACTTTTTGTAAACCGGTGTCAGCAAAGGTATAAGTCGGATTCAACCTCGTAGAAGTATCGCGGTTATTGAATTGCCATAAAAAGTGGCTCGTGTTTTCGCTGTTATTTTTAAAATTTACGGTCAAATTACCACACTCCAATTCCGGTGTAAAAAAGCCCGCCGTGGGTCGTCCGCACACCCCCACATTGTACTGAAAATCGCGCCGCGTGGTGGAAATCAAGGTGCCGTTGCGGTATTCTTCTACACAAATTCCTACCACAAATTGCCCAATCGTATTGGGAACGCCCGTGAGAAAACCTGTTTTTGGATCAATGCGCAAGGGGTCACCGCCGGGCAAGCCATTGAGCATATTGTTCAAACCGTAAGGCGGACTCAACCAGGTCACCGGCAGGTAGGGCGGCGGATTGGGCGGCTGCGGCTGGGGCAACTGCTGATTGGCACCCACCCAGGGTTCGCAGAGTTTATACACAATGGAGTCTCCGTCCACATCTTGCGCCGATTGGTCAAAATCAATCGGTTCGTTCACACAGATGTAAATGGGAGGCCAGGTTTTGAATTTCGGGTTGCTGTTGCATTCGCGCAAGGCGCGTTCGGTGATGGTCACGCCATAGGTCGCACCCGATGCCAGCGGATTGACGATATTTAAAATCGTTTGATTACGGCAGCAGCGTTGGTAGGCGAGTTGATAGCCGCCCGTGCGCAGGGGCAGTTCGACGGTGTCGCGGTAGGTGGTCGTGTGTACGCACACGCTGGGCGGTGCCACGAAGCACTGTCCACTCAGCACCGGACTCAGGGTATCATTGTTCATCAACCGCAGTAAAATCTGCCCCAGATACCGATCGTTCACATCGAAAATACCGATGGAAGCCGGATTGTCAAACCACGCACGCGGGTCGCCATAGAAGCAGTCGCGAAAAATGGTGAGCGTGATTTCGTACTGGTTGTTGCCCAGGCAGGTGTAATTCATCTCCCCGCCGACGATATGCGTAGCACGAGCAGACCAGGAATGACAAAAAGCCAGGAAGAACAGCGGGTAAAAGAAAGTTTTCAAATGGGATTTTTTTCAAAAGTACAACATTTTAATTTCCGCACAAAGCCGCAAAGCCGCAAAGTTTACTGCCCACTGCCTATTGCCCACTGCCTGCTTTTTTTCACCTCCTTTACCGGTTGATTTTGTATATGGCTTTCCACCCAGGAGGGAATGTCGAGGTAGAGCAGGGCTTTGCGTTCGTAAGGGCTGTTGGTGTATTGTTGGATTTCTTTCTGAAAAGCGGCAAAAGTGGTTTTCGTTTCAGACGGAGAGACGGCGAGCAGTTTTTTAAGAAATTGCAGGGTATCTTTTTGCACCTTGCTGATGTCTTTGGCTTGTGCAAACGCCCGCTGCACGGAAGGGATGAGGTAGGAGAGCAGGTCGAGATTGCCGAGTTCGTAATGACAAATGAGGTGTAGTAGTCGGGCATTGTAGTGTAAATCTTCGCGCAGGTAGCCGTGTTTGAGCAGAATGACCTGATTGAGGTAATCCAGTGCTTTACTATATTGACCACAGCCAAAATACAGATAAGAAAATTTGTAATAAAATAGTAAAATCCGATGTACGTCCGTGTATTTTTCGTACTGCGGAATGTCGGCTAGAATATTTTGAATGAGCGCAATACCACCTTCGTAATCGCCGGTTAGCATATAATAATTGAGCCGGGAAAGCGACAGATACACAAATGCAATCATGCTTGAGTTGGTATTCAACTGCTCGTCAATCGAGGTTTCAAACGTTTCAAACTCCTGTAAATAATGCAGGTAGCGGTCGTGGTCGCGCATGAAATACAAAAACACCAACGTATAATATAAAGAACGCATATACAAATCGGCGTCTTTCTTCCTCATCTGCGGATACTCGGCAAAAAGATTGACCCACTGCAAAGCGGCTTCGCGGCAAGCCGGAAAATCGAGTAGAATGTAGGCGTACCACATCTGCGCCTGGAACAGATTTACCCTTTCAAAAAAGCTGGTGTTTTCGCGCTCCGGCAGCGTGGGATAGTGTCGGAGGTAAAAATCGCGGGCAGCGGCGGCATCGGCTTCGTTGCGGGCGTGTCCGTGTTCGATGTAATAACCGTGAATTTCGATATTAAAATTGAATAACAAACTCGACGAAAGCGTGACCAAACTGCGGTGTGCCGACTCCTCCAGCAAACGCTCCATCTTACCCTTCACCCGGCGGCTGCGCGTGATGTGGCGGGCTTCGATATGTTTTTGAAACTCCAATATTTCCAGATGCAAAATATCCTGGTGGTGTTCAATCGCGGTTTGCTTGATGCGTTCCAGCATTTTCAGTGCCTGCATATACATTCCTTTGCTGTAGAGGATGCGCGCAAAATCAAGCTGCTCCCGAATTTCAATATCAATATTTTTTTGAATGTAAATAAGGCGCAAACTGATGAGGAGTTGTTTGTACAAATGCCGCTTGAGGTTGGGTAAATTCGTTTTGTCAATACCGCTTAAGCGTTTGATAACCAGCTCATCCGTGTATTCCGTCATTTTATCCAGCATATCAAAAAGTTGGATAAATTTCGTATCGCCGTTCGTGCTGTCTAGCCGGTTAGCGTACAATTTGAAATTGCGCTTTTCGGCTTTCGTCAGCGATTTGATCAAACTAAATAACTGGTCTTTCTGTACGGTGGACATAACAAAATTTAGCCAAATAAAATATTGATATTCAAAAACTTATATCAAAACTACTCAAGTTTAGGTTTCACACGCTGCCGGAAACATCGATTTGCAACAGCGCGTGGCTTATCTAAATTTGTAGTAGAAATCAACAGTAACCGATTGATTATCTGATTTAAAACTTACAAACGCGACGGCTATTTACAGGGTATAAAAACAAAAGGTGAATACTCCATCGGGATGCCACCAAAAAATTAAGTTTCCCACTTACCTTAACCGAAGTCCAAATTATTTCAAATCTGATCGGTATAGCGTCTGTATCAGCAACAACAAATAAAAATATTTTTGTAAACAAAACCAATCGTTTGAATTAGTATGAACAATAAAGCCCCTGTAAGTGCGGCAACACCACAGGGGCAATCCTAAGAACATCGGTAAACCGAATTCTCAGTACGAACCACAAATATACAACGGAGCATTCATTTTGTCAAACAACTTTTTGAAAGCGACGGAAAAAAGGTTTACCGATTCCACAGCTCAACTTGAAAACCAGATTGTGCGAACCTTATTTCCTGATTTTCAAAAACTGGCATTATGAAAAAAAAGCTATTACACGCAATAGCAGTGCTGACTTTAGTGGTATGTTTTATCTTCCCGGCAAAGGCACAGGAAGCCATGTTGACAACGGAAAAACCCGCCGACACAACAGCCACCGAGGCAGTTTCGGAATCCCTCTTTGACCTGAGCGGCTTTGTGGATGCGTACTACGCCTACAATTTCAACGAAGTGCCGTTCACCACCAGCTTCACCAATGCGCACAACTCTTTTGCGCTGGGTATGGCAAACGTGGTGCTGTCGAAAAACACCGGCAAATTCGGTTTCGTAGCGGATCTGGCGTTTGGTCCCCGTGCGGAAGGTGCCAACGGCTATGTGGATGCCAACGGGCGCATCTCTACGCTCACGCTCATCAAGCAGTTGTACGTGAGTTATGCACCTGCCGATTGGGTGACTTTGACCTTCGGTAACTTCAGCACGTTTGTGGGATACGAACTCATTGATGCTCCGTTGAATTTGAATTACAGCACTTCGTATATGTTTACCAACGGTCCGTTTTTTCACACGGGTTTGAAAGCCAATTTCAAGCTATCGGAAAAATTCGGGGCATTGGTGGGCGTGTTCAACGATACGGATACCAAAATTGACGTGGTGCCAGGAAAACACATCGGCGGTCAGCTATCGTACACCGATGGAGTGGTGGCTGCTTACCTCAACTACCTCAGCGGCAGGCACGCCGAGGGCGAGGGCGTGGCACCGGATGTGTTCAGTCATCAGCTGGATTTCACCGGCACGGTGGCACTGGGCAAGCTGGGCTTGGGTCTGAATGTGACCAACCGGATGTTTGACCCGGAAGAGGGCGACGCAACGAGTTGGTTCGGTACGGCACTGTACCTCAACTTTCCGGTGAGCGAAAGCTCCAAAATCGCGCTGCGCGGCGAGTACATCAGCGACGACGACGGCGTGATCACGAGCGTGGGCGACAACAGTATTCTGGCATTGACTTTATCCGGCAATATCAAAGCGGGTCCGTTTATTTTCATCCCGGAGTTTCGCATTGACAATTCCTCGAAGGAGGGCTATTTTAAAGATGCCGACGGCAAAGATAAAACGAGCAACGCCGGTGTACTTTTTGCAGTGATTTACGATTTTTAAAAAAACAAGCACTGATTTAAAAGTATGCTGGAAAATTGGAATGATGGAGTATATGAATGATTGGAAAGATTATAAATTCTAAATGAACAGTTCATATTTTAAATCAAAATTGCTTAACCTATAATTTTTTAAAACATCATGAATAAAGCGAAATTAGAGTACATCTGGTTGGATGGCTACAAGCCGATTCAGAGCTTGCGCAGCAAAACAAAAATTGTAAAAGACTTCAGCGGCAAACTGGAAGACGTGCCGATGTGGTCGTTCGACGGTAGCTCTACGGAACAGGCACCGGGCAACTCTTCTGACTGTTTATTGCAGCCGGTGGCACTGTTTCCTGATCCGGGTCGTAAAAATGCCTGGCTGGTGATGACCGAAGTATTGAGTGCCGACGGAACACCACACGAATCCAACGGTCGCGCCACCATTGAAGACGATGACAACGATTTCTGGTTCGGTTTTGAACAGGAATATTTCCTCTGGAATCTGGAAAATAACAAGCCGCTGGGCTTCCCGGAAAACGGCTACCCGGCACCGCAGGGTCCGTACTATTGCTCGGTGGGTTATGGCAAGGCTTACGGTCGGGAAGTGGTAGAAGAACACCTGGATTTGTGTCTGGAAGCGGGCTTAAACGTAGAAGGCATCAACGCCGAGGTAGCAACCGGGCAGTGGGAGTTCCAGATTTTTGCCAAAGGTGCCAAAGCCGCCGGCGACCAGATGTGGGTAGCGCGTTACCTGCTGGAGCGCACGGGCGAAAGCTACGGCGTAGCGATCAACTGGCACTGCAAGCCGCTGCAAGGTGACTGGAACGGCTCGGGTATGCACGCCAACTTTTCCAACTCGCTCCTGCGCGAAGCCGGCAGCAAAGATATTTACACCGATATTTTGGAATCGTTCCGTCCGGTCATCAGCGAGCACATCGCGGTGTATGGTCCTGACAATCACCTGCGCCTCACCGGACTCCACGAAACGCAATCCATTGACAAGTTTAGCTACGGCGTATCCGACCGGGGCGCGTCCATCCGCATCCCCATTGCCACGGTAGAACGCGGCTGGAAAGGTTACCTGGAAGATCGCCGCCCCAACTCCGCCGCCGACCCGTACAAAGTAGCCGCCCGGATTATCAAGACGGTGAAATCAGCTTTTGTACCGGCGTAAGGGAGGTTAGAGGTCGGAGATGGGAAGTCGGATGTCTCTGCTCTGACTTCCGTCCTCCGACATCCAACATGGCAGACATTTGATTTTTGATATTCAGAATTAGGGATTTTTTATCAAGGTAAAGACGAAAACAGGGTTGTAGCCGTAAGGGTTGCAACTCTTTTTTTGTTTAGACTCGGTGTTTGAAGTTGATAGTTTGCGCTTGGGAATTTGTTGTTAGTTAATGGTTATTGGACACGTACCACTTGCTTGCTCGGTCTCTTCGTTTTTGAATCCCCTTCCGCTTTGAGTCTCTCGCAGCGCACCGAAGATTATAGGAGAGCAGTCAACATCTCCCGTCTGGTATCCGGCATCTTTCCTATCTGGCATCTTCGGTTGGCATCTTGAAAATTCTTCTATCTTACAAATCTTGATTCAGATATTTGTTAAAGTTTTTAAGAATTCAAACAATATTCCGAATTTCGGTGGACGTTTGTTTTAAAATAAGCATCTATTTATTAAATTACTCCGAAAATCGGTTGTGTATGAAACACCTGGTCACCTTGCTTATCGCGTTAATTGCCGGTTGTCACCTTTGTGCGCAGGATTGCAGTGCTTTGATTGCCCGCAATGTGGTTATCAACAGCAAACAAATCGTACAAAGCCAGCCGCAGGTACTCGTTGTGCGCGGCAATTACAGCTATGGACTCGATTTTTTAAGCGATGAAAAGGGCGTGAGTGCCAAATTTTATTCCAAAGGCGGGGTAGAACTCAATCAGGAAGACGAAATTATTTTTGTGGATTCCAATAACGTGCGCCGCAGCTATCGCTTTATCGAAATGGTAGAACTCACCAAAGACGGCAATATGCCCGTTTACCAAAATATGTTGCAGTTGAATCTGGCAGCGATGGAATGGTTTTCCTCGGCATACATCGCTACCATTTATATAAAAAACAACACCAGTAAGGAAATGCGCAAATTCACGGTGCTGCCCGAACGACAACTGGAATTTCGGCGGCTGGCAACGTGTTTTTATCAACAATTGGATCCAACCAAAATTGTGGATGTAAAACTGGTGGGCAATGAACTGACCAAAGCACCCAAACTCACCGATGAAACCCCGACCACGCCAGGAAAACCCGGCGGTACGGCTACCAAAGAAACCAAAACCGTGAAAGTGACGGACGTGAGTCTTTTGAACGACGAAGAGCTCGCCAACCTGAAAAAAGAACTCGCCGCCACCAAAGACCGCCTCCGCACCGAAATAGAAGCCGAAAAAGCAAAAAACGAGAAGCAAAAACAACAACTCACCCAAGAGCTCGCCCTTGCGCAGCAGCAAGCCGCCGAGCAGAAAAAAAAGTACGCCGATGAGGTGTTAGCTGCCCGCCAGAAATCGCAGGAAGAAATTGACAAATCCAAACAAGCCATCGCCGATCTGGTCAAAGCCGCGCAGCAGAAAGCTTCCACACAAATTGAACAGATCAATCTGGAGGTCGTGCAAACCAAGCAACGCGCCGCCGAGGAAATTCAAAAAGCACAATTGGAATCTGCTAAAGAAGTGGTAGCCGCCCGCGAACGCGCCGCAAAAGAATTGCAGGAAATTCGCCAGAAAATGGAGCAGGCCAAACAGGAGTAC
>Ga0224722_1000234_pt1 | contig 31994 bp, 28 predicted proteins | sample Balambano_FR1_Me_FD_161646 | JGI IMG/M metagenome (GOLD analysis project Ga0224722, IMG submission 161646) | Freshwater sediment microbial communities from Lake Towuti, South Sulawesi, Indonesia - Balambano_FR1_MetaG | ecosystem: Environmental > Aquatic > Freshwater > Lake > Sediment | place... | reverse complement strand
TTGGGACATTACCAACTTCGTGTGGTGGATCGGGATCGGTCATGCCGGTACGCTCATTTCCGCCATTTTGCTGTTGTTCCGGCAGAAGTGGCGCACCGGGGTAAACCGCGCCGCCGAAGCCATGACGATCTTCGCCGTGATTTGCGCCGGGCAATTTCCCATTTTTCACATGGGGCGCGTGTGGCTGGCGTTTTTCATCTTCCCCTACCCCAACACGCGGGGTCCGCTGTGGGTAAATTTCAACTCGCCGCTGCTGTGGGACGTGTTTGCCATCTCGACTTATTTCACGGTGTCTTTACTTTTCTGGTACACGGGTTTGGTGCCGGACTTAGCCACGCTGCGCGACCGCGCCAAAGGTTTGCGCCGTAGAATGTACAACTGGGCTTCCTTCGGCTGGACGGGCGCGGCAAAGCACTGGCAGCGTTTTGAAAGTTTGTCGCTGGTACTTGCCGGTATTTCTACTCCGCTGGTATTGTCGGTTCACACCATTGTATCGTTTGACTTTGCCACTTCGGTGATTCCGGGCTGGCACACCACCATTTTCCCGCCGTACTTCGTAGCAGGGGCGATTTTTTCGGGTTTTGCCATGGTATTGACGCTGATGATTATGACCCGCAAGATTTTCAAACTGGAAGAATACATTACGCTGGCGCATATAGAAAGTATGAACAAGGTGATCCTGGTGACCGGTACAATTGTAGGCGTGGCGTATTTGACGGAGTTATTTGTAGCCTGGTATTCGGGGTATTTGTACGAACAGTTTGCATTTTTAAATCGCGTACTCGGCATTTACTGGTGGTCGTATTTTGGCATGATGACTTGTAATGTGCTGTCACCACAGTTTTTCTGGTCGAAAAGCCTGCGTCGCAATATCACCTTTACATTCTTCATGTCTATTTTTGTAAATATCGGGATGTGGTTTGAGCGATTTGTAATTATTGCAACGACATTAGCACGCGATTATTTACCTTCCAGTTGGAGTTATTATGCACCGACTTGGGTGGAAATTGGTATTTTCACCGGCACACTGGGTTTGTTCTTCACGCTGTATCTCATCTTTGCGCGGGTAGCACCGGTGGTAGCCGTGGCGGAAGTAAAAGCGATTTTGAAAACAGCAGGCGACCAGTACGTGGGTCCGAATGCGCAACGTCAGCACGCACCTGAACACGCGCACGAGCCGACCGCAGTACCTGCAGCGGGAAACAAGGATGTAGTCAGTTAAGTAATTTATATTTAGAGACTTAGGAAACTTATAAAAACTTCTGAAGTTTCCCGAGCCTCTTTCAAATATTATAAAAAAATGGCGAACGTAGCTCAGAGAGAAGTATTGTTCGGGTTGTACGAAGACGAAACCATCCTGATGGATGCCGTCCATCGGGCGCAGGACAACCACTTGGAAATCATGGATGTATATACGCCTTTTCCGGTACATGGACTGGATCATGCCCTGCATTTAAAAGAAAGCCGCCTGCACGCCGCCGGATTTATCTATGGTGCATTGGGTACCCTCACGGCATTTTTGTTTATGACCTGGGTATTCACCAGCGACTGGCCCATGATTTTTGGCGGAAAACCCTACTTTGCCGCTCCCTCTTTCATTCCGATCACGTTTGAGGTAACGGTATTGTTTGCCGCTATCGGCATGACCGTCACGTTTTATACCGTGTGTGGTATGGCTCCTGGTGTGAACAACCCGACGCTGGATGACCGCATTACGGATGATAAATTTTGTATTGCGTTTGATACTACAAGTGCGAATGAAGAGGAAGTAAATGGACTTCGGTCTTTTTTTAACGACACGGGCGCAGTGGAAGTGAATACAAAATTGATTTAACGATTAATTTAGAATTAATAACCTGCAATAGAATGAAGCAGTTGAAATATATCATCCTTATAACCGTAGCTGTTGTGCTGCTGTACGCCTGCGCTCCGGCGGGTGGCAACCGCACCGGGCATGAGTATATGCCCGATATGGCGCACCCAATCACCTACGAATCCAACGTGTTGGATGACTACTGGTACAACACCTGGGAACAGGAAAGTTCGGTGGGTCGTAAAACCCTGAGCAATCCGCGCCTGCCGGTGCGGGGTACGGTGCCGCGTGGCTATGCCGGTTATGTGGGTAAAGACCCGCTGGAATTTGAAAGAACTTACAACTCGCTGCGGGGCGGTGACAACCTGAACGCCATTGCTATCCCACTCAATGGGCATGTGCCGTACCACTACTCCGACACCGAAGAGGAACGCACCCGCGCTTCCCGTGAGATCATCAGCAATCCGTTTCCGATTACGGTAAATGGTCTGGCGCGTGGCAAAGCCTTGTACGACGTGAACTGCGGGATTTGTCACGGCGAAACGGGCAACGGCTTGGGTTATCTGGTGAGTGATGAAAATCGAAACGTGAAATACCCGGCGGCTCCGGCGAATTTTTTACAGGATACGTTTTACAATTCTACCAATGGTCGGATGTACCACGCCATCATGTTCGGTAAAAATGTAATGGGTGCTTATGCTGATAAATTGAATTTTGAAGAGCGCTGGCAGGTGATTCACTACATCCGGGCATTGCAGGCAAAAGAGTTGAAAAAAGAATACACTGCGGAAGCCAATACCTTCAACCCGTCATTTGGAATGCCCGACAAGCAGTTTAAACTACTGGCAGGCAACCGCTCGGATACCCCTGCGCCGCCTCAACCGGCAGTACCCAGGCAGGACTCGCTGGAAAACCAGGAGCGACAAGGCGACGCGCCAGGTACGCCAACGCAGCAGAATACCAGGTCGAAAACGACGGGTAGTTCAACAAGCGATCATGGCTCCGGGCATTGAGATGCGATCTAGAAACTCAAGTCTGAAGACTTGAACCAGATTTACAATAAAAATTTGCTGGATTTCAAACAGCCGATCAATATGGATCAATTTAAATTTACCGGTACACAAAAAACGGTGCTGTTCGCCGGGATGGGTCTGGGCTTAGTGAGCCTGTTGCTTACCCTGGTGTGGGATGATGAATTGCACACCCAGTTTTGGTCAAATTTTCTGCACAACTCGGTGTTTTTCACCGGCATTGGCTTCATTGCGCTGTTTTTTATGTGCGCCTCCATCACTGCCTGGGCAGGTTGGTTTGTGGTGTTGAAACGAGTATGGGAAGCTTACGCGCTTTTTCTGCTGGTAGGCTTGAGTTTGATGCTGGTGATCATCGTCGGCTTGTGGGCGGGCTGGCACCATTTGTATCACTGGGCGGATGCCGAGGCAGTTGCCAATGATGCGATTTTGAAAGGCAAGTCCGGGTTTTTGAACAAAGGCTGGTACACCTTCGGTACGCTTATTATTGTGGGTGGCTGGCTGTATTTTGCCTGGCGATTGCGCCAACTTTCCCTGGACGAGGATGCGAATGGTACTTCTGCTTTCACGCACCACCACAAAATGCGGGTGTGGGCGGCGGCTTTTCTGCCAATCGGAGGTTTCACCAGCGCAGCAATCCTCTGGCAGTGGGTCATGTCGGTAGATGCGCACTGGTACAGTACCCTGTTTGCGTGGTATTCCGGGGCGAGTTGGTTTGTAGCTACCATGGCACTTACGATCGGTACGCTGGTGTATCTGAAATCGCTGGGTTATTATCAAAATGTAACCGTAGAACATTTTCATGATCTGGGCAAATTCATGTTTGCATTCAGCGTGTTTTGGACGTATTTGTGGTTTTCACAGTATATGTTGATTTGGTACGGCAATATCGGGGAGGAAACCGTGTATTTCCGCGAACGCCTGGATCATTATCCGGTGTTGTTTTACGGAAATTTGCTCTTGAATTTTGTTGCCCCTTTTCTCATTTTGATGCGCAATGATACCAAGCGGAAATATGGTACCCTGATTTTCACCTCTGTCATCGTGTTTTTGGGTCACTGGGTGGATTACTTCCTGATGCTCAAACCGGGTATTTTGCATACCGCACAGGAGACGATGGGAATGCACGGCGGTGCTGAACACAGCGCAACAGAACATGCAGCAGAAGCAGGGCATCACGGTTCAGAGTTTTTGATGGGCTTTCATTTTCCGGGTTTGTTGGAATTGGGTACCATGATCGGATTTCTCTCCCTGTTTCTCTATTTTGTGTTTTCGCAATTGGAAAAAGCAGCATTGGAACCTAAGAATGACCCGTATTACGAAGAGAGTTTGCATCACGAGTCCACAGCGATTAAGCCGGATTAAACGGTGCTGATTCATCAAATGTGTTGATGTGCTGATTGCGATCAAAGATTATTTAGAAACATTCTAAAGAACAAACTTGCGAAATCCTTCTGCAAAATCTGGGGTTTTATCATTGTAAATTTGAACAGTTTTTAGAATTCAATCAATAAAAAATGGCGGCTTTACTCATATTTATCTGCGTGTTCCTGATCTCCATCATTGCGGTGCAGATCGGTCGGGTAGCGGAATTATCGGCGAAGATTCGCGGGGAAGAAGAGGCGCAACTGCTCATTAACCGGCGGCAGGCGTGGCTCTCGCTAGCGTTTGTGGTAGTGTTTTTGATCGGATGCGTTATTTCGGCGTTGGTGTATAAAAACTGGATGCTAGGCTACGGACCGCACAAAGCGGCTTCTGCACATGGGGATCGGCTCGACAATATGTTCGACATTACCCTGTTCTTCACGGGCATTGTATTCGTAGTTACGCAAGCTGCCCTGTTTTATTTTGCTTACAAATATCGGGGAGAGAAAGGTAAAGTGGGTGCGTTTATTTCGCACAATAACCGGTTGGAAATCATCTGGACGGCAATTCCGGCGGTGGTCATGGCTTTTCTGGTAATTAGCGGGCTGGATGCCTGGAACGAAGTAATGGCAGATGTAGAGCCGGGCGAAGATGTGATTGAAATAGAAGCAATGGGCTACCAGTTTGCCTGGCAAATCCGCTATCCGGGTGCCGACGGGCAGTTGGGCAGCCGCAATTATAAGTTAATTTCCGGTTCTAACCCAATTGGACAGGACTGGACGGATTTGAAAAATGTGGACGACTTCCACCCGGATGAAATTGTATTGCCGGTTGGCAAAAAAGTACGGGTGCGGATTCTGGCACGCGATGTGTTGCACAATTTTTACCTGCCGCACTTCCGCCTGAAAATGGACGCTATTCCGGGTATCCCGACGTATTTTGTATTTACACCCAGCAAAACCACCGCCGAGTACCGCGAAGCGTTAAGCCAGTACAAAGAATACCAACAACCCGACCCCGACGAGCCGACGCGCGCCCTTTGGGAGACGTTCAATTATGAACTGGCTTGCGCCGAATTATGTGGCAACGGGCACTTCAGTATGCGCCGCGTGGTACGCATCGTATCAGAGGTGGAATACCAGGCGTGGCTGAGTCAGCAAAAGTCGTACTATCTGACCTCCATCCGCAATACCGACGAAGACCCCTTCAAAGGCAAATTGTTTGATTTTGAAGAAGCAGCAGATACGGTAAAAACGGCAGCCGCTCCAACAACGGACAGCCTGGCGACAGACAGTACACAACAAACAACCACTGCCCCGGAGCAGCAGTGATGTATAAGACGCGACAGGTTTTAAAAAACAAAGCCGTCACGTTTTGTAAAGTGTAAATTTTGACACAAAAAATTGCAACACTTGCCTTTGGTAATTGTTGGAAAGACAAAATAAATCAAGTATTTTCTTGCAGAACTTAGTAAACTTTCGGCAATGGCGAACGAAGTATTGATTCAACCAAATACGCAAGAAGACGAGGTACTGATTCAGGAACTAGGCTATGATGACCATTTTCATGAGCATCATCATGGCGATAAATATCAGTCCAGCTTCATTAACACTTATATTTTCAGCCAGGATCATAAAATAATTGCCAAGCAATTTTTGATCACGGGCATGATCTGGGCATTCATCGGCGCGGCAATGTCTATTGTCTTCCGCCTGCAACTGGGCTATCCGGAAGAGAGCCTGACGTGGCTGAAGCCCCTGCTGGGCAAGTGGATCACGATCAATGAGGCGGGCATCGGCACCTTGTCGCAGGATTTTTACTATGCGCTGGTGACCATGCATGGTACGATTCTCGTGTTTTTTGTATTGACGGCGGGATTGAGCGGTACTTTTGCCAACTTTTTGATTCCGCTACAAGTAGGCGCGCGTGACATGGCTTCGCCCCTGCTCAATATGTTTTCGTACTGGTTCTTTTTCATGGCAAGCGTGGTGATGATGGCTTCGCTGTTTGTGAGTACGGGTCCGTTTTCCGGCGGCTGGACGGCGTATCCACCGCTGAGTGCGCTGCCGCAAGCTAACGCGGGTTCGGGCGCAGGCATGACCCTATGGCTGGTGGCGTTGACGCTCTTTGTGATTTCTACGCTGCTGGGCGGTATCAATTATATCACCACCGTTTTAAACCTGCGTACCAAAGGCATGAGTATGTGGCGTTTGCCGCTCACGATTTGGGCGTTGTTTGTAACGGCGATCATCGGTTTGTTGTCTTTCCCGGTGTTGGTATCCGGGTTTCTGTTACTGATGCTGGATCGGGGCTTGGGTACCAGTTTCTATCTGAGCGAAATTTTCACGGGCGGCAAAGCCCTCGACGTAGTAGGTGGCAGCCCGGTTTTGTATCAGCACCTGTTCTGGTTTTTGGGTCACCCGGAGGTGTACATTATCATTCTGCCAGCGATGGGCATTGTGTCGGAGGTGTTGTCGGTGCAATCGCGCAAGCCGATTTTCGGTTACAAAGCAATGGTGTACTCTATTTTGGCAATTGCATTCCTGTCGTTCATCGTATGGGCACACCATATGTTTATGTCGGGGGTGAACCCATTCATTTCCAACTTCTTTGTGATCTTTACCCTGATTATAGCAGTGCCTTCGGCGGTGAAAGTATTCAACTGGATTACAACCTTGTACGGTGGCAATATTCGGTTTAATTCGGCGAGTTTGTTTGCCATTGGTTTTGTTTCAATGTTCATATCCGGTGGTCTGACGGGAATTTTCCTCGGCAACTCGGCGATTGATATTCAGATGCACGATACGTATTTCGTGGTGGCACACTTCCATATTGTGATGGGCATTGCGGCGTTCTTTGGAATGTTTGCGGGCATTTACAACTGGTTCCCGAAAATGTACGGTCGTTTTATGAACGAAACGCTGGGCAAAATTCACTTCTGGGGTACCCTCATCGGTGCTTATGCCATCTTTTGGCCCATGCACTACCTGGGTATGGCAGGCGTGCCGCGGCGCTACTATCGTTTTGATGTGTTCGACACGTTTCAGCACTTTTCCACCATCAATAAATTTATTACCGTTGCAGCCATCGTTGTATTTGCCTTGCAGGTACTGTTTATGATTAACTTCTTTTACAGCATCTGGAGAGGTAAAAAAGTAACCACGAAAAACCCCTGGGGTGCTTCTACGCTGGAATGGACGACCCCGATTCAGCCCGGACACGGCAACTGGCCCGGTAAACTGCCTACAGTACAACGCTGGCCTTACGATTACGGTAAAAACGGACACGAGTTCATCCCGCAAATCCAACCAGAAACGGAGGAAGAGCGGCTGAATCCGGTGCATTGAGAAATTTTGGGACCAGGTGACTAAGAGCATAAAATTCAGAAAGCCGCTTTGTGGCTCAATCTGCAAACTCTGTCCTGCCCTGCGGCGGGATGGAAGATAAAAGTCCCGGAGGGACGCGAAAATTCTTATTAGTGGCAGTAGAAACGATAAAAGAACAAGCGTCGGGTGTTTTTGTGCAACGGGTGCAGGATTACAAATTGCTGGTAAAGCTGCGCCTCACGATCACAGTGGTATTCTCATCGGTGATGGCTTACCTGATTGCGAGTGCAGGACCGGTCAACTGGCTGGCAATCGGAATTTTATCGTTGGGTGGATTTCTGGTAACAGGTGCTTCGAATGCGTTGAACCAGGTGCTGGAAAAAGAGTATGATCGAATGATGAAACGCACCGCCAATCGTCCACTGGCAACAGGTCGGATGACGGTGTCGGAGGCGGTGATGGCGGCAGGCATCATGAGTGTAATCGGGGTGACGCTGCTGGCACTGTTCAACGTGTGGGCGGCATTTTTCGGAATGCTGGCGTTACTGCTGTATGCCTTCGTTTACACGCCCATGAAGCGGATTTCGCCAATTGCAGTGTTGATCGGGGCTTTTCCAGGAGCACTGCCCACTCTGATCGGGGCGGTAGCAGTGCAAGGGGAGCTGACCATGCTGGGGTTGACTTTGTTCGCCCTTCAGTTTTTCTGGCAATTTCCGCACTTTTGGTCTATCGGCTGGCTGGGTTATGAAGATTACCACAAAGCGGGTTATAAAATGCTACCGTCCAAAAACGGACAGCAGGATCGCAACACGGGTTGGCAATCGTTTTTGTATGCCTTGTTTTTACTGCCCACTGGGTTACTTCCCTACTTTCTGGGGGTGAGTGGATTGATTTCGGCAGGGATCGTGTTGCTGTTAAGCATTTTGTACGTGGTGTTTAGTTGGAATTTTTATCAACAAAACGACCGAAAAGCAGCCCTGCGGGTCATGTTCTTTTCTTTTTTGTACAATCCGCTGGTGTTAATCGCTTTGTTTTTAGACAAGATTTGAACCGTACTCTACGGTGCAATTTGGTGAAAACGTAAGCACACAGAGACACATAGTTGTTGTTTTAAAATTATAATAAAAAAAGGCAAGTCGCGTGTCTGACATTCGGCATCTGACTTCCAACATTAAATAAAATGAGTGCAACAGTGGCGACAGGTTATGTAAGAAGTAAAATTCATCCCAACAAACTGGCATTGTGGATCGGCTGCGGTAGTATTATGATGATGTTTGCAGCGTTCACAAGTGCGTACATAGTGCGCAAAGCGGCAGGCAACTGGATCGAATTTCCGCTTCCAACAGTTTTTTACGGAAGCACAGTAGTCATTATAACAAGCAGTGTGATGCTACATTTGTCGTATCGAGCTTTCAAACGCGGTAATGCGTTGTTGTACAGAGGATTTTTACTGGCTACTTTGTTGTTGGGCATTACTTTTTTAATTTTGCAATACCAGGGCTGGGTTGCGCTGGATGCGATTTTGCCATTGGGCAACAATCCTTCGGGTGACTTTTTGTACACCCTGTCTGGGGTACATGCGGCGCATATTCTGGGTGGTATTACGATTTTAATCATAGCGTTATTGCACGCTTGCTTATTACCGTATAAGGTCATCCCGGCACGGCAGTTGCGTTTTGAATTAACCCTCACCTACTGGCATTTCGTAGATTTGCTGTGGGTATATCTGTTCGTATTTTTATTGATTCAGTAATTCAGTTTGCAGCCGCTCAAAGTATTAAAAATCAGGGTTTTAAACAAAACAATTTCACAATTTGATTTTGTTTGACAACTTAAAAACAAAACAAAAAGCATGGCGACAATCGATACGGCTCCTGAAAAAGTGCACGAAATAGAACCTACCGCGGGTGACCCGTGGTCGGGTGGGAAGGAACCTTTCCGGGCGAGTTATGGCAAATTGATGATGTGGTACTTCCTCCTGTCAGATGCCTTTACCTTCGCCGGTTTCCTGATTTCTTACGGTGCGCTTCGGTTCAGCAGCCCCACGTGGCCCGTACCGGATTTTGTGTTTTCCACTGCGCCGTTCGGCGTGCATGGTGCACCGCTGATTTTCGTAACCTTTATGTCGTTCCTGCTTATCGTCAGTTCGGTAACAATGGTACGCGCCGTGCAGGAAGGGCACCGGGAAAATCAAAACGGAGTGGTATTCTGGATGGTTCTTACTATTATCGGCGGTCTGGGCTTTTTGAGCTGTCAGGCTTGGGAATGGACTAATCTGATTGCTACCGAACACATGACTGTTACGACCAATCCTTTTGGCACGCACGTCATCGGCGGCGAATACCTCGACAATGAGGCAGGCGAACCCTACCGCGCCGGAGAAGCCCGGGAGAAATTTGAGGTAGGCGACAGCTACCTGATTCATAAACACTTTGATGAACAAACCGGACACGAGGAGTGGATTCAACGGCGTTTCGTCGCTCAGGACGGCAGCACCGGTGTACAGCAATTCGGTCCGAAAGCCTTCGGCGCTTTATTCTTCTTCATCACCGGTTTTCACGGCTTCCACGTATTTTCAGGCGTAGCGTTTCTGACCATCATCGCTATTAATGCTGCCAGCGGATTGTACGCCGCCCGCCGCAATGGCTATGAAATGGTAGAAAAAATCGGGCTTTACTGGCACTTCGTGGATTTGGTATGGGTGTTTGTATTTCTGGTATTTTATTTGTTATAATTAAAGAGAATAGACTTTAGAGGTCAGATCATAGACGGGGCAGTGTATTTAGTTCGCAAGTCTGGCATCTGGCATCTGGCATCCAAAATCTAATAAAATGGCACATTTAACCTACGAAGAATCGAAAAAAAATGTTGTGCGGGGATTGTTGATATTGGGAGTAGTGACGCTGGTGGAGGTACTCATTTCTCTGCTTGGAAAGGGTCATATTATTAAAGGTGCAGAAAATTATGCAATTGTATTATACACAGCAGGTCTTGTCATTGCCATATTGTCTTTGTACAAAGCATATTTTATTATTTATGAATTTATGCATATGAAGTATGAGGTGAAAACGCTGGCAATGAGTGTGTTGTTACCGACTGCGTTATTAATCTGGGCAATCATCGCGTTTTTTCAGGAAGGCGATTCCTGGAAAGACCGCCGCGACCAAATTATTGAAAAAAATGAACTGCCGGCTACGGAAAAAGCACCTACTGCCACTCCACGGTAGCCTGTACACTCAATAAGCGCTGAGTATCTGGAAAAATTATTCAAACACGAAGGGCGGGGAAGATATCCTCGCCTTTTTCGTATTACCTCCCTTTTGACGCTGAGAACGCTCATCCATCTTGACGCTCGGGTGACAACTTTTTACCAACTTTTAAGTTTAAACAGGAACAATTATTTAACAATGGCGCGACAACAAAATAAAACTATCCGACTGATTTTTGTCACCGTGGTTTTGTTATTTATGCTGGTGGTACTGCCCCTGGGTTCCTGGTATTACCTGCAAAATGGGTTGGATTATCGCATCAGCACCATGAGCGAGCTAAAGCAGTACGGGTTGCTGCCGGATTTGTCTTATCGAACGCTAGATGGCAAAAACCTGACTACCGCCGACCTGCGAGGAAAAGTGACAGTGACCAATGTACTGGACTGGCACAACCCAACCCTGGCAGATGCTTATGGCACTTATTTGCAAAGATTGCACGAGCAATTCAACGAACGCGCCGATGTGTACTTCCTGATTCATACGCCGGATACCACCAAAGCAAGGGCATTTGCTCAACAGTATGGACTACAGGATTCGACGCAGTGTTTTTTTCTATCCGGTACGCCGACAGAGATAGCCGCGCTGCCAACGAATTACCATCTGAGTGCGGACGCGCTGAAAACGCATTTCACACTGATTGATACCAAAACGATGGTGCGCAAACATTATGATGTACGCGATGAACAGCAGGTGAAACGCCTGGTAGAACACCTGGCATTACTCATTCCTTTACAAAAAAAAGAGGAAATTACCCTGAAACGGGATTTGAAAAAATAGGGAGGCACCTGTTTTGTTTAGGAAAACCCATAAATGTGGTGCGCTTTCAAATTACACCGAATACTCAATGCCATGGAGCAAAATATTCAATTACAAAAACGCCTCAACATAGGCGCGTGGGTGGTCACAGCTGCAGTGCTGTTTTTAGTAGGGCTGATGCGCCAGGTGAAAATTCCGCTGCCTGCCGGTTGGGACTTGAGTTTTCTGCCACCTTTTCACGCAAGCCTCAATGCGTTGACGGCTGTGGTGCTGGTGCTGGCACTTTATTACATCAAAAAGAAGAATATAACCATGCACCGCCGAATGATTTACGTAGCAATGGGCTTGTCGGTGCTGTTTTTGTTGTCATACGTAGCGTATCATTTTACCACCCCCGAAACCTTATTTGGTGATGCCGACCACAACGGCGTGGTAAGCGCAGCAGAATCAGCCGCTCTGGGTGAAATGCGCACTGTGTATCTGGTCTTATTGATAAGTCATATTACATTGGCGGGCTTGACTTTACCATTTATTTTATTTACTTTTGTTCGGGCTTATACCAACCAGATTGAGCGGCACCGGCGTATGGCACGCTGGGTGTTTCCGCTATGGCTGTACGTAGCCGTCACCGGACCGATCTGTTATTTGATGCTAATGCCATATTATGCCTGATGCAAAATTAATAATGAACTCAAAGTTAAGTAGTCGAGCCTATTTTTCGCGCAAAGACGCAAAGGCGCAAAGTTTTTTTTTAATTAATAATGAATAATTTATGCTCTTGCATATTTTTTTGAAACGATCATTTAATTCTGCTACTTTACTTATGAAAAACAGAATGCAACAAATTATCGCGATTATCGCACTGGTTTTCGCAATAAATCTAGGAACTGCACCCGTTCAAGCCCAATGCCCCATGTGTAAAATTGCAGCAGAAAGCAATATGAAAAACGGCGGCACCGCTGGTAAAGGATTGAATAATGGAATTTTATACATGCTGGTTACACCGTATTTAATCGTAGGCGCGATTGCTTACTTTTGGTGGCGCAACCGGAAAAAAGAAGCGGAGTTGAAAGAAGAAGAACTGGTGTAAGCAGCCCTCCTCAGCAGAAATCGAAATATGCACCTACTTATTCAGCAGCGTTCGGCTCGGTGCGCTTCATCTTGGTTTTGCTGCCAAAACTCGACCAAAACAATACGCCCCATCCAACAATAAACAACAATCCGCCTACCGGAGTGAGCATCGCCAGCCGGGATACGGAAAAAGGGATAAACTCGCGAAACGTAAGAACATACAACGACCCGGAGAAACACGCAATGCCCGCCACAAACAACCAGCCTGCGTTTATCAACAGATGCGTTTTACGAAAATGAAGCAGTACATCCACCAGCAGTATTGCCAGGGCATGATAAAAATGATACTGCACACCGGTTTCAAACGTATCGAGTTGTTCAACAGGGAGCATGGGTTTGAGCGTATGCGCGCCAAATGCACCCAGCACTACAGCAGCCATTGCAGCCAGGCTGCCTACACGTAAAAATATTTTTCTCATAGCGGAAAGTTTAGTATTATTGTAAAATTAAAGGAGATTAAAGTTAAATTAAAAATAACAGCTTGCGAAGAAGAACGATCATATTTATTATCTTTTCATTGTTTTTTTTCTTATTGGCATGGCATATGCTCTTCCGACTGCCGGGGGTGCCGGTACGCCCGCTCGAAAGCGTTTCTAATGCAACGGCAGTGGTTTTTTCTTTTTCTAAGGCACGGGAATTGCTGCGACCGACCACCTTACCGCTCGATAGCCTGTTGGGGCAACTACTCGATACTTCTCAATTTCAAACCAACCTGGCACTGCTACGCCAAACCCTGCATCAACAAATTGCCGATCACACGCCGCTGCTGGTCTCTTTGCAAAATCCGGGTTCGGGCAAACTTGCGCTGCTAGCGGCAGCCGACATTCGTAGGCAAACCTTTGATATTCAAATTTTTATAAACAAATTACCCTCCAGACAGGTACAAAGATTTTACTACAAAGGCAGCCCCATTTACCGCGTGATTTTGTCCTCCCGCCAGGAAGTCACTGTTGCACAATTTCGCAATGTGTTGCTGGTGGCACCTTACCCGCTGCTGGTAGAAGAGGCAATCAACCGGTTGAAAAAACCCGCTTCCGTTCTAACCAAACGAGCGCATTTCAAGCCACTTCTTCGACCGTACTTTTCCAATACAGCTTTCAGCGTTTTTGTAAATGTGGAGAACCTGCCGCTTTTACTGGCAGATTGGTTGCAAACAAAAGACGAATTACTTCATTGGCAAACTGTTCTACGCTGGCTGCGTATCGAATTCCAGCCAGACCAGGAAACGGTGCGGTTAAATGGTGCTTTTTCTTTTCCCAATTCACAAAATATGTGGCGAGCCGCTCATGCTCAGCAGCCTCGCCCCATTGGTGCTATGATGCGCGTCATTCCTGATAATGTGGCACTGGTGCAATGGTGGAGCCTGTCAAACCCCGGTCGCTTTTTTCGCAGGGCATCCGACCTGTCATCTAAACCATTAGAAAAATATGTAAGCCCCTGGGCGGGAACCGAATTAGGGCTGGTGCGCACGCAGGAAGACCGCTATGTGGTCATAAAAGTGAAAAAAAATGCCAAACCGGAAACCCAACTGAACGAACTGGCAAAACAAGCAGGTGAATTGAAACCTTATTCTTACGGGATTTTCACCATTCGGCAATTGCTGGAAGAAACCCTGCTGGAGCCGCTCTATGGCAAAGGTAATTTTGCAAATCCTTATTTCACCATCATCGAAGATTTCGTAGTGTTTGCCTCCTCGCGTTCCGGGTTGGAGGTGTGGATTGACCAGTACATGGCGAATAAAACGATGGGACACAGCACCAATTTTTTGCGCTTATACCAAAAATGGAAAAATAAACCGATCAACGGTTTTCTATTTCTCAACCTGGTTAATTTTGCACCGCGCCTGCGCACTGCCTTGCGCACGCAGGGCTTGTTACAAAAAGATCTGGAAAAACTTGGTCATGTGGGACTGATGGTACAAGCCAAAACCGGCAGGTGGCAACTGGAAGGCGACTGGCGAACTGCCGCCGGTGCGGTGGTCAATCAAACCAACATTGCCTGGAAAAGGCGGCTCGACCACGAAGCACTCGTCCCGCCTGCCCTCATCGGCAACGGTACAGCGGAAGAACCCTACGCCATTGCGATTCAAGACACCGCTTTTCAATTGTATCTACTGGATGTAAATGGGAACGTATGGTGGAAAAAAAAGCTGGAAAATCGCATCTTGTCTCCCGTGCAGGCGGTGCCTTATTTCAAAAACGGCAGGGCGCAACTGGTTTTTAATACCCCCCACAATTTATATTTATTGGATCGAAACGGTACGCCGCAGGGTACTTTTCCGCTGCGTTTGCAAACCCCTGCGACCAATGGTGTGACGGTGGTGGACTTTGACGGCAACGGGGAGTACAGTTTTTTCGTGGCTTGTGCCAACGGCAGTGTGTATGGGTTTGACCGCTTGGGAAGACCTCTCCAGGGCTGGAATCCGCTCCGGGGCGTAGGTGAGGTGCGGCATCCGTTGGTGCATTTTCAGCAGGATGGCAAAGACTATTTGCTGGTGTTGAACGAAGCCGGACGCTTATTTGCATTCCAACGCAATGGCAGTCGGCGTTTTAACACGATCAATCTGGGAAAATCCTGCCCGGAACCACCCCAGGTACAATCCTCCGGCAACAGCAGCCGGATTGTAGTAACCGACAAAAACGGCACCGCCCACATTATCGGCTTGAACGGCTCCACTTTCCGACTACAATTGCAACCAAACGCCCGAAACCTGCGTTTCGCTTTTGCTGACTTTGCAGGCGATGAACGCAAAGACTATGTGGCGGTAAGCGACACCCTGCTGACGGCGCATTATTACGAGGGCACCGCTTTCAAACGCCTCTACCAACACGACTTTAGCGTACCGCAGCGCGAGGTGTTGGCAGTGCCAATACCCAATCAAACCAAAGCCCTGGTAGGAACCGTGAGTGCTCAAAAGCAGCAAATCTCGGTGTTACTAGCCGATGGGCAGCTCCATCCTGATTTTCCGCTGGCAGGCACTACGCGCTTCTTTGTAACGGACTTGTTTCAAAACGGACAACAGATTCTGATCGTAGCAAATGGCGACAGCGTGTACGCGTATCGGGTGAAATTGGGAAATTGAGCTAGCACACTGGTTTTTAAGATTATTGATGTTTAATACAATATAATCATTCATAAAATATCATAATAATCCGCATAGCATTCACCCACTAACCAAATTTTTATGAAAAAAAGTGCATTCGTAACAATTTTAGCAACTGTCCTTATTTTTGCTTGTAATAGATCTCAACAATTACCAACGGCTACAGCAACAAGCGGCTGGAAGTCAATGGAAGTGCCTGCCACCCCGCAGCAATTGGACGGCGACCCGCAGGCGGGACTGCATTATCTGATTTACGGCGACTATATCGGCTCGGGTTTGCCGTATGAATTTGTAAAAAAACGGTTTGCCAATGAACCCGATACCGTACTGCGCCGCACCGGCGATAATGCCAACATCGCTTACGGCATGACCGTCTTTACCGCTCCCAACGGGCAGCGCGTGGCAAACGGCAACTGTTTCGCCTGCCATGCCGGTGAATTCGACGGCAAAATCGTGCTGGGTTTGGGCAACAGTTTTTCAGATTATACCAAAAGTATAGTGCCGTTTGTAAAGTTAGTGAATGTAGGAATGAATTTGAAATATAATAAAAAATCGGCGGAGTGGAAGGCGTATGAAGATTTTGCCAAATTTGCACGTGCCATGGCACCCCACATTCATTTAAACCAAAAAGGTGCCAATCCGGCGTTCCGGTTGGCGGAGGCGTGTATGATGCACCGCGACCCGGTGGACCTCACCTGGAAGGAAACCCCCAATTATCAAATCGCCGATTATCCGGTCGCCACCGATGTGCCACCCCTCTGGAATGTGAAAAAGAAAAACGGCTTATACTACAACGGCGGCGGTCGCGGCGATTTTACCAAACTGCTATTTCAAGCCTCGGTATTGGGCATCCCCGACAGCACGGCAGCGCGGGCAGCCGTCACCCATTTCAAAGATGTACTGGCATGGCTACATACGCTGGAAGCACCAAAATATCCGGGGAAAATAGACCCCACCTTAGCAGCAGAAGGCGAAGCGGTTTTCAATGAGCATTGTAGCAAATGCCACGGCACCTATGGCGAAAAGGAAACCTATCCTAACAAAATTGTGTCGCTTGAAGTGGTCAAAACCGATCCACTCTACGCTTACTACGCCCGGCAATCGCGCATTTCTAACTGGTACAACAACAGTTGGTTCAGCAATTCCGAGCCTCGCTCTTACCTCGACATGACGCAGGGCTACATCGCTCCCCCACTCGACGGCATCTGGGCAACCGCACCTTACCTGCACAATGGCTCCGTGCCAACACTGGAAGACCTGCTCAACAGCCCGCAACGCCCGAAATACTGGGAGCGTAGTGGCAACAACCGGGATTTCGACCATCAAAAAATGGGCTGGAAATATACCCGAAAAGATAAACCAAACGGTAAATGGATTTTTGATACAACCTTGCCGGGCTATGATAACGCAGGTCATTATTTTGGTGATAAATTATCGGCGGAGGAACGGGCGGCAGTAGTGGAGTATCTAAAGGGATTATAAAACTTATTTTAGTTTAATAGGTGTAAAAATATTATAATGCTTACTTTTGCAGTAATCGGGCGTGTGCTGCATCGGCTACGTGTTATAAAATTTTTTAAATCTTTCAACCCTATCACTATGAAAAACCGCCTGTTTCTGCTGTTGGCAGGCATAGCCTTCGTGGTGCTTTTTTGTACAAATAAAGAGAAAACTCCGGTCAAAGTTCGCCCGGGTACGGCTGATATTGAATGGATGATTGACCTAAGAGACACCGCTTTTCATTCCACATTTGCAGGCTCGTCTAATGTAAGCATCGAATATGATCCTTTTTTTAAAAAATCTAAAAACTATAAGGGTTTTTCTTTACAACATTTACTGGATTCCATCATCATTGCACTTAAATTTGATACCGCCGGTGCCGTAGTGGTGTTTGAATGCCAGGATGGCTATCGCCCTACTATGCCGCTGGCGCAGGTGCTGGGCGACAAAAAAGGGTTCATTGCAATACGCGACCTCGATGCGCCGCCGCATCAAAACTGGACGGATTCGCTGGCGCAAAAAATGCACCCATTTTATGTGGTGTGGCAAGGAGTGCCAAAAAGCGACCATCGGTATGCCTGGCCCTACGGGCTGTACGCCCTACGGCTTTCATCGGCGGAGGCGGCATTCAAGAATGCCTATCCGGTTGATGCACCGGAAATGGTAGCAGGTTTCCGGTTATTTAGTCAACACTGCATGAAATGTCATTCGGTAAATAAAGTGGGTGGGTTGATGGGTCCGGAATTTAACGTTCCTAAAAATATAACGGAATACTGGACAGAGGAAAATATCATTGCATTCGCCAAAAATCCACAGTCTTTTCATTATCGCAGTACCATGACACCGGTCGTAGGTGTATCTGATGAGTCCTTTGAGAAAATTTTAGCATATTTAAAATATATGGCAAAACATAAAATTACAATTTAAAATGCTGACCCTCGATTCGACTCGCCTCGTACAAATTATGATTACCTTACTCGCCGGATGCTACTTATTACTCGTTGGAATAAATAACATACTGGACTATGATGTAAATTTTGAGTTTACAAAGCAGGTGATGGGTATGCATACACTGTTTGAAAGCAACGACCTGGATAACGGGCGCAGGATTTCGCAAATCTGGCTGGTACATATTTTTTACAACAGCATCATAACGGTAGAAATAAGTAGCGGCTTACTGACCTTGAAAGGGGGTTGGCATTTAGTGCGGTATCGAAAGAGCGAACCGGCGATTTTTAACGAACAAAAACGGCTGGCGATCTCGGGAGTCTTGCTGGGTTTGGTTTTATGGACAGGCGGTTTTCTGATAATAGCCGGTGAATGGTTTCAAATGTGGCAGTCAGAGGTTTGGAACGCCCAGGGTACAGCGTTTAATCTGGCGATTTTGTACGGCGTTTTTATTTTAATTTTACTAAAAGAATAGCACCCTGTTTTCAAAAATAATTTCGCAAAAACCGGTTCGAGGCTCCGACTCATCAATCAGAGCATCTCCTGACGCGGATACATATCTAAACGAAGTTTTGTAGCAATGCAGTAAATAACAAGTGAGTGAGCAAAACTAAATTATGTTTTAAAAGAAAACGCAAGCGCATAATTTATTGATTGTCAACTAAAAAGAAAACTTTGCGTCTTTGCGCGAAAAATAGGCTCGACTACTTATTCCGATAAATTTTTATTCAGCAACCGAATCGCCAGCAGCCAGGGAATGGCATGAATGACCAAATCCAGCCAGTCAATCCAGTTCATGCCCGCTGCGCCGTTGCTCAACCACACGATCTTTTCCCATATTTTGGGTGGAAACCAGGGTTCTAAGCCCAATGTTAAGCACAAAATCGCCACAAAACGCCAATCATTGATGAGTTTTTGCAAAAAGTGATAGATTCTGGTCAATTTTATCGAGTTTTGCAACAAATTTAAATAAAATGGCGAAAGCTGAATCCACTCCGCGCACAAAAATTATCGTACTCGACGCTTACACACTCAATCCGGGCGATTTGAGCTGGAATCAACTGCAAACCCTCGGCGACACGGCAATCTACGATTTTTCCACGCCGGAAGAAATACTCCGGCGCGCCCGCGAAGCAGAGATTGTATTAGTAAATAAAGCAATTTTGAACGCTGATATTTTGCGACAACTTCCCAAATTACGCTGCATCTGCGTGACGGCAACGGGTTATAATAATGTAGATATCGAATTTACAAAAAATAAAAATATTCTGGTTTGTAACGTAAGTGATTATGGCACGGACTCGGTGGCGCAGCACGTCTTTGCTTTGTTATTGGAGTTAACGAATCAGGTCGGAAAACATAATGCAAGTGTACAAAACGGCGACTGGTCGCGCTGCCGCGATTTTGCGTACTGGCAAACACCGCTGTTAGAACTGGCGGGTAAAACGATGGGCATTTACGGTTTTGGTAAAATCGGACAAAGGGTAGCGGACATCGCACTGGCATTCGACATGAGCATTTTGGCTACGCATAAGCACCCGCAGCGCGATGCCCGCCCCGGCGTGACGTTCGTTTCAATTGAAGCGTTATTCACAAAAAGTGATGTTATTACACTCCATGCTCCGATGAATAATGATAATAAAGAAATTGTTAATAAAAACCTGCTCCGCAACATGAAACCCACCGCTTTTCTAATCAATACGGCACGGGGTGGTTTAATTCAGGAAGCGGATCTGAAGGCTGCGCTGGAAAACGGAGTGCTAGCCGGAGCCGGTTTAGATGTACTCTCTCAGGAACCGCCAACAAAGGGAAATATTTTGTTTAATGCAAAAAATTGTATCATTACGCCGCACAATGCCTGGGGCAGCCGCGAAGCCCGTACCCGACTGATGGAAAAAACCGTGGAAAACGTAGCGGCTTTTCTCAAAGGAATGCCCCAAAACATCATAAACTAACTGCCCTGCAATCTCCACTCTCAATATCATAACATCAAAATATCAAAATCTGTTCTTCCACATCATACTTTCTACAGGTTTATTGCTGCGTTGATTGTATTTAGCGTTTTGTTTTTTGTCGTAATAATTTTCAATATCGCCGTCCACGCGAAAGTAAATCAACTGCCCAATCGGCATACCGGCATACACCCGCACGGGCATACTCACGGAGATTTCCAGCGTCCAGTGGTTGCAAAAGCCCACATCACCCTTGCCGGCAGTGGCGTGAATATCAATACCCAGACGCCCCACGCTGGATTTTCCTTCCAAAAACGGGACAGCATTGTGCGTTTCAGTATATTCTTCTGTGACACCTAAATACAATTTACCGGGTTGCAAAATAAATCCCTCCTCTTCTATCACAAAATATTCAATCTCATTATGCTGCCGGGCATCCAGTACTTCATTTTTGTAAATTGCCAGCCATTTTCCTAAATGTACATCATAAGAATTAGTACCCAGGCATTCCCGGCTAAATGGTTCAATCACAATTTCACCTTGTTCGATGGATTCTAAAATTTTTTTATCACTGAGAATCATGTTGGTAATACTTAACACATAGGACACTCAAGGTACCTAGCTCTTTTCCTTGATGACGAAGGTAATTTAATAAATCGGGCGAATTTACCATTTCAGGGCATTTTTGCAAACCATTTTTTGACAATCGCTTCCGCCGGTTTCCGATTAGGTGTAAAATCATCATTTTCAAGGCCCTGATAATCAAGATAAGACGGAAATTTCCACCATAAAATACCCTGAATCCATTTTTTGTTTTGAATATTTTCCAACACCACTTCATAGCATAATTGCTGGTGTTCGCCAAAGTAAGGCATGTCGTTGCTGGCTTCGTGCGGGGCAAGCCAGGGCGTTTGCACACTTTTGAAACCGATTTCGGTGAAAACCAGCGGTTTATCAAAACGTTTTTGCACCTGCTCCGCTTCTTCTAAAACCTCTAGAAAGCCTGCGCGAAGTTCTTCTTTTGTTGCTAACTTATTTGTACTCAATGGATAGTAGCAGTTCAAACCAATAAAATCCAGTTGATCCCAAAATGGCAGTTGTTCAAATTCCGCTCCCCAGTTGGCGGCATAGGTCAATTTTCCATGATATAAACCACGAATTTTTTGAATCAACGCACGCCAATCCTGCTCTCGTGCCACCGTGGCTTTGGCAAATTCCGTACCGATACACAGTGCATCCATATCATACATTTCCGCCAGGAGTGCATAATGCCGAATCCATTTGTAATAATATTGAAAAAATTGCTGCCAGTCGGCTTCGCCCGTCATTGCTACGTCGCCAGGCCACGCGCCACGCCCAATCCAAATTTGCGGTTTCAACACCACCGTCATACCTAGTTGCTGTGCCTGAAAAGCCGAATGCACGACTCCTTCATCATGCTCGTCACCCGAACTGTTAGCAATGGGTAGAAATGAGGGCTTGTTCGGGTTTTCCATAAAGGTGTAAGGCACAATAGCTGTAGCGTTGCAATACAATTCATTTGCCTGTTTGGCGAGTGATTGCGTTGCCATATTAGACACATAACCATTGAAAATGCCGTAGCCCTCATGCGCGAAGTTGAAGCCTTTGAGATAGGGTAAGTCTTTTTTTACTCGTTTTTCCGGGTTAAAAGATTTCGCTTTTTGTGACAGCCAATCATGCCATTCTTTGTCTAATTGTTGCATTTCAGAAATGGACGGCGACCAGTTCTGGTAGTTGTTTAAGAATGCGGCTTTACCTTCTTTTTGCAATAAAAATTCTACTAAAGAAGCGGACAAACAAGTAGTTAATAAATGACTCTCTTGTTGCAGATTGTCATTATCTAATAATTCAGCCGGTGAAATGATATTGCCGGATGTAAAAAGGCGAAGCGTCCAATAATTATACCCTTTTCGCTGCCAATTCTCTGTAAAATAAGTTGCCAAACCACGTTCCAGAGCGATTTTTGAGGGCTTGCCCAGGAATTGCCGTAATAACAATTCATTTTCTTTTCCTAAATTTCGATTGTGATACAATTCATTTAAAACTGTATGTGTTTCTTTTTTAGTAAAATCTGCATGAGAAACAGTGGTATTACCGGTAATTAAGCCTTTATTTTCAGCAGAAGTATAAAAATGATATTCAATAGGCGAAATATTTTTAGTGGAATCCAGGAATTGTCGAATGCGTTCTGCAATTTGTGTTGTATATTGTATTTGAACTTGAATCATAGGAGATTGGGCTATTTTTGCCGGCGCAAAAATGTGAGAATACCTGGTTTTTGTGACAAGCGTTTCGGCATCGGAAAAATCAAAATGCACTTTTTTATCCAGCGACCAGTTTTCCGGATGAAACATTCCCATGATGAGCCGTTTGCCATTTTTATAAACCTCATAATTCCATGCCGAGAAGCCAAACCAGCGCCAGCCCTCCTCAATTTTACTTTCTAAAAATGCTTTTACTGCCCCGTCATTCGTTGCGGAAAGCACTGTCAGCGGTAATTTTGGATACAGCGGATTGGGGTAAAAACTTAATACGGCAACTGTAGCCGAATCAGAATATGATTTTTCATCAAAAATAAACGCATCTTTTTTTAACTGAATCGGAATGCTATTTACAATTTTATATAACACTGAATTAGAAACACTCGTGCCGATTAATACAATCGCTTTTGTTTGCCAGTCTTCTGCCGTTACTGCCGAGCAGGGTTTTACTTCTATCGTGGCGAAGCGCGAGCGCACCTTCATTTTTTTGGCTAACTCGGCATAATCATTCACCACTTGCGGATTCATGCTGCCATACGCTATGAGTATTTTACGGCTTTCGCGGAAAGCGGTCATCAGTTCATCGCGCGTAGGCAGGTTGGAAGATGTTACCAACTGCGGCTGAGCTGGATTGCAAGTGAAACTGCACAACAGGAACCATGCGAGGGAAAGATGTAAGCGGGCAGTCATAGCGTTTAATTTAGGGCAAGTTACAAATTTTTCAAGTCTGTTCAGAGAAGCCCCAAAGGAAACGTTTTCCATCAACCTGTCAACCCTTCAACTTATCAACCATACCATAATACTTCGATCATCACTCCCCGAAATCAGATAATCATCCAACCACAACAAACAATTCACTGAATTGAGATGCCCGCCGTGGCGAATGGTATCAATGACTTTCAACAATTGAAACGTGTGTGCATCCCAAATTTTGATGGTTTTATCCCGACTGGCAGTTGCAAAATACTGTCCATCAGTCGAAAAGGCAATATCATTAATCGTAAACCAATGCGCTGGCTGGCTGGAAAGAAGTTTAAAATCGTTTGCCGCATCCCAAATTTTCAGGTGCGCATCGCGTCCGCCGGAGAGCAGGTAGTGTCCGTCAGGGCTGTATTTAGTTGTGAAAACGGAGTTATTATGTGCATTTTGAATATTTTTTTTAATCTCTAAAACATTGACATCCAGTATATAAATTGAGTTGTCGCTCGTACCCACAGCGATTTCATCACAGGTTTTATCATAATCAGCGGTGCGCAAACTTTGATTCGTCAGGTGCAAACTTTCCAGCGAACGCCCCTCCGCTGCCGACCAGCGCGTGATGCGCCCCTCGCCACCCAGCGTAAAAACACTTTCGCCCATGTGCAAAATATCAAACACGCCTCTTTGATGATGGGCAATATTTTTATTTAAATCGGAATTATTCAAATCCAACCAATGCAAGCCTCCATTCATATTGCCAATCACTAATTTATTTAAATCCGGCAGGTTTAGCAGGGAGAAAATCTGGGTATCAACTTTTGCAAGGACTTTTCCGATTTCTGGCTGTTGCAAATCCCAGCGCACTACCCAGCCATCGCCCGCCGCCGAGAGGAAGTGTTGCGCGTTCGCATCTCCCGCCAACGCAAAAACCGAGGCGTTGTGACCGGTAAGTCGGGCTATTTTTTGAACAGTTAACATCGGCATGGTTTATAAAAATAGTCGAAAACTCAAAATTGTCAATCGTTCTTTGTTAATTGGGGTTTCTTGCAGCAGCTCCCGATTAACAGCTAACATAAAAATTAACACTAACAAACAACGATTTAACAACTTTCATGGCTTTTTTTTATCAACATATTATTAATTCAGATGCAGAACTGGCGATCTGGCGCATTGAGGAGTCGGAGGAGTGGTTTCAAAAACAGTTGATTTTGAGCGATTTAGAATTGCGACAACTGGAAAACATCAAAGGGTATCGGCGGTTGGAGTGGCTGGCAGTGCGGTATCTGACGGGTCAGTTACTCGGTGGGCAGTCGGGTGCCATGCTCAAAGACGAGTTTGGCAAGCCGCACTTGTTGCACGTTCCGCTGCAAATGTCTGTGAGCCATTCGAATGGTTTAGCAGCAACGATTCTGGCAAAAACGCTGACCGGCATTGATATTCAGAAGATTGTGCCGAAAATTGAACGCATCGCACACCGGTTGCTGCGGGAGGAAGAACGCGCCGTGTTGCAACCGGAAACCAGAGTAGAACACCTGCACGTTTACTGGGGTGCAAAGGAGTGTTTGTACAAAGCGTATGGCAGGCGGGAGTTGGATTTTCGCACACATGTTTTAATTGAACCGTTTGATTTTGATTTACAAAATGGATGTTGTACAGGTTGGGTAATAAAAGACAATTTTGATGCTAAATTTGATATTCATTACCAAAAAATGAATGATTTTCTCTTAGTGTATGCACTGGAGGTGAGTCGTTAAAGGCTTTGTATAAATAAATTTGACTTTAGATAACTGCAGTCCTCTCAGAGCTGTGCTACTTGGATGCTACACCGTTTCTTGCGTCATACCGGAAACTTCGTCTTCTGCCACTTTATCCAGTTCCTCGCGTTTGTGCAGGTGCAAATCCGACACTTCATACATCACCAGTGTGGCGGTCACGCCTGCCAGAATGGGTCCCAAAAGCGGTCCGACCACCGGTATTGCCATGAGTACGTACAGCACCACGCCTACGCCCAGTGCCACGCCTGCATAACGCCAGGTGTATTTAAAACTTTCTTTAATTTTTAAATGAAACTGTTCGTTGTAATTATCCACTACCGCAAAGCCGAGAAAATAGAATTGCACGATTTTTTCCACAATGGGTTTCAAAAAACCCCAAACCCCCATCATGCCCAGTGGAATGCCGATCAGTGCCGTAATAATTTTACCCGCCACAATCGAAAAAACAGACAAAAAAAACATTCGTACCTGCGCCCGGATGAAATCCTTCAGGGTGGGTTCCGGCAGATTGCCGAAGCGTACTTCCAGCGTTCGCCGAATGACATGAAAAATAATCACTTCCAGTAAAATGAGCATAATAAAATGCGTATTACCGGTAAATAAGTCTTTCAATCCTTTTTGATATAAATCACTAAACATCCCTGAAGCCACGCTCATCAGTTGAGTAGGATCGGAATGGGTGGCTTTGTTGATCCAGGTGGCAAAAATACCCATAAATTTCAACCCCATGATCATCGCCGCAAAGATCAGAAACCGCGACACCCAGCCATATTTCCAAAAACCCACCCAGAGGCGGTGCTCCCTTACAAATTGGAAAGCCCGCCGGTGCGAACGCAAGGTCAATAAAAAGTGATCGAATGCTTTGTATGTTTTCAATAGTATCATGGATACGTTTTAGCAATTTCTGACCGAAAGTACGACATTGGGTGAAATATTCCAATAGAAATGGAAAAGTACGCCTGTTTTTAGACGCAGGCTGTGGTGTATTCGACTAACAGCTGCCCTTCAGAAAAAACTCCACCTGCGCGTTTCGATTGCGTTTAACGAGGCTGTTGCAAGCGCATATCCAGCAGCAACGCGCCCTGTTTGTCCACATCGTATGTTCTCAATCTCAAAGTTTTTGCTTCTTTTTGCCAAGCTTCCACTTGCTTGCGGCTGTTGGAGGTGTCAAAAATGACGAATGGGCTATTCACGGATTGTAACAATTCTTGCAAGCTCAGGTAAGGATTTCCGCGAATTAACACATAATCCACCGCTTGTTTTTTACCTTGCCAGGGGCTGTTTAGAACTGCCATTTTGACTGAACCAAATTGAAAAATAGCCGTGCCGGTAGAATCGGTGAGCAGAATCGTTTCGGAAGTCTGCGCCCGGCGAAACCAGCGATAGTTTTGATTGGCAAACTGTAGTTTTTTGGCAGGCAGGTCGTCGTCTCTGATTTCTACCAGCTTTTTCCCGTCAAAATAGTCAATCGCGGTATGTTTATAAACGTGATATACAATGAGTTGATGTTGTTGCAAAGAGCGCCACTCGGTCAGCACATACGCCAGACTCAGCACTGCGGTGCCGGTCAGTCCTGCCAGTATCCAGCGAAAGCGGCGCGTGTTTAAAGCGATAATTACCAATAAAATAATACCATACAAGATCATTACCGCTGCAAAGCTGACCCAAATACCGGTGGTAGTTGCATTGGGAATTTGTTGAATGAGGAAAATAGAGCCGTTGATGAGCCATACCAGCCAATGAATAATTTTACCAATCAGCCAAGCCAGGACAGGCACTCCATCTACCACAAACAATATAAAACCAGCCACCAGCACTACCACTGATGCCGGGATGACCGCCAAACCCGACAGCCAGAAATACCAGGGAAACTGATGGAAATAGTACAAGCTAATCGGTAAGGTGACGATCTGCGCAGCTATTGACACCGCGGTTAATTTCCAAAGATGATCCAATATTTTATTTTTTACATAAAGCAGGCGATAAATTTTCGGTTCAAAATAAACAATACCCATCAGTGCTAAATAAGATAGTTGAAAACCGACATCCATCAGATAATATGGATTGATTACCAACAAAAAGAAAGCAGATGCTGCCAGGCTATTGTAAATATTAGCTTCGCGCTGTAATAATTTACCAAAAATAATAAAACTGAACATCACCGCCGCCCGCAGAATGGATGCCGCTCCACCTGTAATGAGTGCAAACAGCCAGATACTCGCCAGTTCCAGCAACACTTTCGTTATTTTCCAACTTTTACGGTTGAATTTTATAAAACCGAGTAAAAAATGGATGCCGATGTAAATAAATCCCACGTGCATCCCCGACACAGCGAGTACGTGTGTAGCGCCTGTGTTGCGATACGCAGTGTTGATTTCTTCCGAAATTTCGGCGCGGTAGCCCAGAATCAGCGCAGAAGCTACCGCAAATTCATCCTCGCCGGGCACGTGTTTTCGCAAGATGCTTATAAATCGTCGTTGTAAATAGTCTGTCAATAACATTATATTCCAACCTTTCGCTTTTTGCAATAACTGCCAGTTACCTGCCGGTACAAAAGCCTGATAATGTATATTTTGAAAATGCATATACCGCGAAAAATCAAAGGCTTTCGGATTTTTAGGGGATTCCAGCCGGGTGATGGTGGCGTACAGTGCAACACGATCGCCATAATATAATTGTTGTAATGCTGAGCTATCGAAGTATGCCAGCAGGTTGCCGGTGGCGCCCGTCGCCTCATTACTATCAATTTGGATGGCTTCCACAAGCAGTTGCAGGCGGGTTTTGCCGGTACTGGTTGGTTGAATCCGCATGATTTTTCCTACAATCAGATTTTTATCGGTAATTTTGTTGTGAAAATGCTGGGGATGTGTCAATTCATTATACGACAAGGTAATTTGCCAACCCAATAAAACCAGAAAAAGACTCAATGCCACGCCGTAGAGCCAGCGCAGTTGAAATGTTATTTTAACAAAGTTTAACAGGAGAAGACAAACGCCGGAGCCGAGTAAGCCCGTCCATAGCAGTAGTGTGGAAGGTTGTTTGGGTAAATAAATAGCTAGCAGAATGCCGCTAAGGAGAGCGAATAATAATCGAGCGAAAGGAACTTCACGCCAGTTAATCATGGTAGGTAAATTTGTAATGAAGAATTAACAGTGAAATAAAAAGCGGTAACTTTATAGTTCATCTTCCTCTATTTCTATTTCATCATGGTTTTCATCTAAAAAATACACAAATCCGTCATGGAATCACGCAACATTATACCGATTTTTGAGTATAACGGAGTGACAAACACCATACATTAATTATCAAATTCTTAAACCTTTAGACTGTATTCTAAACAAAAAGTAACGCTTATGAAACCCAAATTTTTGTTGTTAATTTCCTCTTTTATCGCCACTTTATTTGCCGCTTGTAGCCCCACGATTCCGTTGCAAGTGTTGCAACCAGCGGATATGGTGGTGCCGGAACACATTCAAACCATTGTAACCGTTGACCGCAGTAAGCCGGAGAAAGGATTCCTCAATTTTCTGGAGGGCTTGATTACCGGTGAAGCGATTGCGCAAGACCGCGAAGGCAGGAGAGCCGCATTGAACGGATTGACCGAAGCCCTGTCGCGCACGCCGCGTTTTACGGTGAAACACTCCGGCATTGAATTGATCGGCAGCAAAGGCGGCAACAGTTACGCCGCACCGCTGGAATGGCGGGAAGTGGAAAAAATCTGCCGCGACTATAATGCTCAAGCCCTGGTGACGATTGAAACCTATGATTCAGACAATAATATTTCGTACAACACCCGTATAGAAAAATATAAAAAAGACGGCAAGGAACTCACTCGTACCAAGTATGATGCCCGACTGGATATGACCATCCGCATCGGTTGGCGTTTTTACGACCCCAAAACCCAAGTGGTGCTGGACGAATACATGGCGATGGATCAGGAAAGTGATACGCACACCGGCAACACGCAAGACGAAGCACGCCGTTATCTGCAATCGCAAACCTCCATTTCGCGTACTGCCAGCAAAGCCGCAGGTTTAAACTATGGAATGCGCATCGCGCCGGTGTGGATCACCGTGAGCCGGGCTTTTTATGATGCATGCAAAGGCAATGCTGCCGCGCAAATGGAGCAAGCCGCCCGCTACGCCAAAGCCGACCAGTGGGAAAAAGCCGCCGAAATCTGGCAGGCATTGCTGAAAACTTCTGTGGACGACAAAACCGCCGGTCGCGCCGCCTACAACCTGGCGGTTGCCAACGAACGTGCCGGTATGCTTGAATCCGCAGTCGAATGGGCGCAACGTGCGTACACCCAATACGGCAACAAAAAAGGACAGGGCTACATCGTGGAGTTGAAAAACCGAATCAGTGACCAGGCGCGGCTCAGGCAGCAGATGAAAGAGAAAGTATAGTGCGATGGTGTCCTAGTGTTATGGTGCGATAATGCGACAGTTTGTTGGTGTGCTGGTGCAGTGGGTTTGGGGTATTAAAAGAGTATATATTTGAATTATAGCACCTAATTTTGCTATCGCACGATCATACTATCGCATCATAACACCATCGCACCATAACACCCTTAATCCTGGCGTTTGCGGCGGTTGATTTCGTCTCTGATTTCGGCGGCGCGCTCATAGTCTTCTTCGCCGAGTACTTCGTCGAGCATTTTTGATAAAGATTCAATCGAATATGAAGAAAGCGAAGAATTTCTGGCAGCCGGGCGACGGTCGCGTTCGCGGAGGGCAGGTTGCGGCTCGCTGCTGCTGTTAGCCCCTTCTTCCAGTACCACACCGGCGGCATCCAAAATAAATTCGTAGGTATAAATCGGGCATTCAAAACGCACTGCCATCGCCAGGGCATCGGAGGTACGCGAGTCAATTTCGTAGAGGTCGCCGTCCTTCACACACACCAGCCGGGCGTAGAAGATACCATCCAGTAAATTGCTGATGATGACTTCTTTCAATTCAACATTAAAACTGTCCAATGTATTTTTAAATAAATCGTGCGTCAACGGACGATTCGGAGTCATGCGTTCCATTGCCACGGCAATCGCCTGCGCCTCAAAGCTACCGATCACAATCGGCAAACGCCGCGTGCCACCCTGCTCGCCCAGCACCACGGCATAATTGTGCGACTGGGTAACGCTGTGCGACAATGCCACAATGTCCATTTCAATCTTTCTCATATGCACAACAAAAAACTTGGTTTCAATGGATTGCAAATATACGACTTTAAAAATACCTCTATTTATTAAATCTGAAATGTACAATAAAACCGATAAACTTTCCACATTTTTCGCAATTGACTCGTGAGAGGTAACAAGGTAAGAAGACACGTCTCACCTTTCACCTGCCTTTCGCCTCCTTCCACAACACGTCCATCTCCGCCAGCGTCATCTCCTGCAAGTCTTTTGGCGCATTTGCTTCAATGTATTCAAACCGTTTTTTAAATTTCTGATTTACTTTTTCCAAGGCCGTCTCCGGGTCAATGCCCTGAAAACGCGCGTAATTCACCAGCGAAAACAACACATCGCCGAACTCCTCCTCCACCCTTTCCGCCGACATTTTTTCTGTAATTGCCTCTTTCAACTCGCCGATTTCTTCCTCTACTTTTTCCCACACCTGCTCGCTGTTGTCCCATTCAAAACCCACTTGCTTCGTTTTTTCCTGCATTCGGTAGGCTTTTACCATTGCCGGTAAAGAATTTGGAACGCCCGCCAGCACCGATTTTTTACCTTCCCGCAATTTCAACTGTTCCCAATTGCGCTTCACGTCTTCTTCATTTTGCACTTGCACGTCGCCGTAAATGTGCGGATGGCGCTTGATGAGCTTCTCACAAAGGTCGTTGATGGCATCGGCAATGTCAAACGCCCCCTGTTCGCTGGCAATTTTGGCATAAAACACCAGATGCAGCATCAGGTCGCCGATTTCTTCTTTAACGTCGTTCAGATTGTTTTCGAGAATGGCATCCGCCAGTTCGTAGGTTTCTTCAATGGTGAGGTTGCGCAGGGATTGCAGCGTTTGCTTGCGATCCCAGGGGCACTGTTCGCGCAGTTCGTCCATAATGGTCAACAATCTTGCAAAAGCGTCCAATTTCTGCTGCACGGAGTTCATGTGCTTGAATTTTGCACCGTTTTTTGAAATGCGATTGCGAAGATAAGCCTAAAATGTGGTTAATTGCTAATGTTAATCGGGAAATTCAAAGGAGATAACAGATACCAGACGCGAGATGTTGATAGTGAGCAAAAATATCGGCGAAGCCAAATATCGCAATTTCTTAATTTCCCAATTTCTAATAATTCCCAATCGAGAGCATCACCAGCGTGCAACCGATTTCTACTTCGATGCCGTTTTCGCGGGCGAGTTGGACGAGTTCGGGGTTTTCGGTGCCGGGATTGAAAATGATTCGCTTGGGTTTTAAACTTAAAATATAATCGTAATACGGTTTTTGGTTGGTAGGATTCAGGTATAAGGTAATCGTATCAATATTTTCTAAAGGCTCGGTTTGGGTTTGAATCGCCACATCGTCAATTGCGCCTGGCCGATTGCCCACTGCCACTACCTCGTGGTTGTGTCGCCGCAGCCGCTGCACCGCCGCGTAGGCATAGCGCGCCGGGTTGGGCGTAGCACCGAGAACAAGCGTTTTCTTGGATGTGTTCATGTGTTTGTGTATCAATGTGTTTGTGTGCAACTTTTACATTTTGCGGTTTTGCAGTTAAATTGTATTCATATGCAAGGCGCAACGAAAAAGCCAATAAACATTACAAAAACGTCTATCGGCTTTTTTAAGTTCAAAAACAAAAATCTTCAACGTTGCGCGTGCAACGTCAAACAAAAAATAAATAATGTCAACGTCAGGTGTGGGAACGTCAAACCTCAAACAAAAAATAATCAAACCATGAGTCGGATCGGGTCTTCCAAAATCTGCTGCACGGTTTGTAAGAATTTCGCGCCCGTTGCCCCGTCCACCGTGCGGTGATCGCAGGAGAGGGTCACTTTCATAACATTGCCAATCTGGATTTCCCCGTTTTTCACAATCGGTTTTTCGGCAATGGCA
>Ga0224722_1000232_pt1 | contig 32068 bp, 24 predicted proteins | sample Balambano_FR1_Me_FD_161646 | JGI IMG/M metagenome (GOLD analysis project Ga0224722, IMG submission 161646) | Freshwater sediment microbial communities from Lake Towuti, South Sulawesi, Indonesia - Balambano_FR1_MetaG | ecosystem: Environmental > Aquatic > Freshwater > Lake > Sediment | place... | reverse complement strand
ATGCTTGATGATGAAGAAACCAGCGCGAACGGGAGGGGGCAGGGGAGGGCTAAAGTGCTGCGCTTTCAGGAAGCCTACGTGCGCAAGGTGGTGGACACGGTCAACGACCTAGACAACGTGTTGTGGGAGATCATCAACGAGGTCGAGAACACCGAGCGTGGCTCCCAGTGGCAGGCGCACATGATCCGCTTTCTGCGCGATTACGAGGCGACCAAGCCCAAGCAGCACCCCATCGGCATGACGGCCGAGGGTGGCGGCCAACACAACCCCGTGCTGTTCGCCAGCGCGGCGGATTGGATTTCGCCCGGCAACGGCCCGAATCAAGAATATCGCTTCGACCCGCCGGCGGCGGATGGCAGCAAGGTCATCCTGACCGACACGGATCACCTTTGGGGGCATGGCATCAACTACCGTTGGGTGTGGAAGAGCTTTCTGCGCGGGCTGAACCCGCTGTTCATGGACCCGTGGTGGCCGGTGCCGGGCAGCACCCGCAAGGGCTACGCGCCGAACCTGCTCAACGTGCGCGATTTCCCGACGTATGCGCCAGCGCGGGTTGCGATGGGCCAGGCGCGGCGCTGGGCCGAGCGGGTTGACCTCAACCACATGCTGCCCCGGCCCGATTTTGCGTCGTCGCGTTACTGCCTGGCCAACCCCGGTGTCGAACTGTTGGTCTACGTGCCGGATGACGACCGAGTGACGGTGTATCTCGGTATCGAGCCCAAGACGTATGGGGCCAAATGGTTCGATACGCGCACTGGTGAGACAAGGCAAGGCGACCCAGTGCGCGGCGGCGGATTGCGCCAGATCATCTCGCCGCTGGGCATCGAGTCGCTGCTGCATCTGCGCGCGCAGTAAGTGGCAGAGGATAACCGCATTTCGCAAAAGCGTTTGCTAGAACGCATGTGCTATAATCGCACCGGTTATTTTTTGCTTTACCTCAGATGACACACGCACTAGCACTATGGCAACTAAGACCCTCACACTAAAGCGCACCATCGAATCCCCATCCGAGCAGGTTTTTCGCGCGTTCAGCAATGCCACGGCCCTACGCGAGTGGTTTTGTGACGGCGCGATGGTGCAGCCACGCGTCGGCGGGCGTATTTATTGCCAGTGGAACAGCGGCGACGCGCTGATGGGGAAATACACCACCCTCACTCCCGGCAAGAAAGTTGCATTTACCCTACGCGCGGATGAAGCCGGTGACTATTCCACCTGCACCGTAACGATTGCCGAGAAGGGCAGCGTCAGCACCCTCACGCTCGAAGATGCCAGCGACAGCAAGGATTGGGCCAAGATGGCTGGCGAGATCGAGAAAGGCTGGAATGAGGCGCTCGACAACCTCAAGTCGGTGCTTGAAACCGGCGTTGATCAGCGGTTCGCCAACCGGCCGATGCTGGGCATTGATGGCTTGAGCGCCGATAGCAGCGAAGAAGGGGTGCGAATCGAGGGAACGCTTGAAGGCATGGGCGCACGCGCAGCCGGTTTACAGAAAGGCGATGTCATTGTGAGCGTCGGCGGCAGAAAGACGCTGGCCAACATTGACGTTCTGACAGCGTTGAACGGGCACAAGGCCGGCGATACGATCAAAGTGGCCTATAAGCGCAACGGCAAGGTCGTCAACACCGCGATGGCGTTGTCGCCCCGGCCGATGCCCGACTTGCCCGCAACGGCCGAATTGCTGGCCGAGCAGGTGGCCCGGAAATACACCGAGGTCAACCGCGACCTGACGCAGGCCTTCAAGGGCATCAGCGAAGAGCGCGCCGCCCGCCCGCCTGCGCCGGGCGAGTGGAGTGCGCGCCACGTGCTGGCCCACTTAATCGAGGGCGAGCGCAACATCCACACCTGGCTGACCGACATGATTGCCGGCAACGAAGCGTGGCAGGATGGCACAACCGGCAACCTGCGCGTCCGCCTGGACGCCATCATCAACGGCTTCCCCACGATTCAAGCGTTGTTGACCGAACTGAAGCGCAACGAAGCAGAAACTGTGGCGCTGCTCAATGCGCTGCCGGATGAGTTTGTAGCGCGCAAAGGCAGCTATCATCGTCTGGCGCGCGCGATGCTCTTGTGGCCCGACCACACCCGCGAACACCTTGAGCAGATCAAGAGTTCGGTGAGGTGAATGCTCTCAAACACCCGGCTTCGTCTGAGCCGGGTGTTTGCTTTTATCCCATGTCCGTCAGCGATTCCTATCGCGACTATGTCCTCGACCAGCTCCGGCAGGTGACGCCAGTGCGCGCGCGGCGCATGTTTGGCGAACTGGGCGTGTATTCAGGCGACGCCTTCTTCGCCATCATTGCCGATGACAAGCTGTATCTCAAGTCAGATGACGCAACGCGCGCGGATTACGAGGCCTTAGGCATGCGGCCATTCGCACCGATGGGCACACCGATGCGTTATTACGAGCTGCCCGAAGAGGTCATCGAGGATGTGGATCAACTGCGCGGATGGGTTGAGAAGGCGCTCCGCGCAGCGCGCAACACCGCCTCTGCCCGACCAAGAACGAAGCGCCCGCCCAAGCGCACAACCTGAGCAACTTTTTGGCAGTCTCTGGGCGCAGGCAGGGTGCGCTTGCCGCTAGAATGCGTGGCGTTCAATCATAGCCATCCTGGAGAGACGACCATGATCTGCCGTCACTGCGAGGAGCAACGAATGTATAGCGGCATCAAGCTGTTCGCGGGAAGCAGTCACCCCGTCTTGTCCAAAGAAATCTCCGAGTATCTGGGCGTACCGCTCAGCGGGCGCGAGATCATCAAGTTCCCCAACGAAAACCTGTTCATCCAGTTACACGAAAGCGTGCGCGGTCAGGATGTGTTCTTGATCCAAACGCTGTGCCCACCGGTCAGCGACAACATCATGGAGTTGCTGATCGCGATTGATTGCCTGCGGCGGGATTCGGCCGGGCGCATCACCGTCGTCGTGCCGTATCTGGCCTACTCGCGCAGCGACAAAAAAGATCAGCCCCGCGTGCCCATCACCGCCCGACTGATGGCCGATCTGATTCAGACCGCCGGCGCCGACCGCTACATCACCGTGGACTTGCATGCTGGGCAGATTCAAGGCTTTTTCAGCATCCCCGGCGACGAGATCACGGCCTTCCACCTGCTCAACGAGTATTTCATCCAGAAGGAAATTGAGGATGCCGTGATTGTGACGGCTGACCTGGGCTTCGCCAAGAAGGGGCGCAACTTCGCGGCCAAGCTGCAAGTGCCCATGGCCTTCGTCGAGAAGCGCCGGGCAGGCAACGACGCCAGCAGCGAGGCGCTTACCGTCATCGGCGACGTCGCAGGCAAGAACGTCGTGATCGTGGACGACGAGATTTCAACGGCCGGCTCGATCCAGAACACGATCAATACGGTGGTGGATCACGGTGCGCTGGATGTGTATGTGAGCGCCACGCATCCCGTGTTTGCGCCACCGGCGGTCGAACGCTTGCGCGACCTGCCCATCACCGAACTGGTGACAACCAACACGTTGCCGCTGCCGCCGGAGAAGATGATGCCCAACGTCAAAGTGTTATCGGTCGGCCCGCTGCTTGGCGAGGTCATCCGACGCGTACACGAGGGCCGCAGCGTGGGGGAGTTGTTCAATGAGTGACCTGTTACCCGTGCGGCTCGGCATCGCAAATGCACACGCGGCGGATATAATAGAACATCTGTCCGATGAAGTTCGACGCAAGCAAGACCCCCGCCAAAGGCAAGGCCTCCGGCTCCGGCAAGAAGAGCGCGCCGCCACCCGCGCCACGCCCGACGATCAGCCTTGATACTTGGCTGGACATCGCCGGCGCGGTCATGCTGGGCATCGCGGCTGTAACCATTCTGGGTTTGCTATCCACGCAGCGCAGCAGCATGATCAGCGACTGGCTCGGCCTGGTCAGCCGGCTGTTTGGCTGGGGCGCGTATATCGCGCCGCTTATCCTGGGCATGGTCGGGCTGGTTCTGCTCATCCGGCGCTTTGGCAGCCAGTTCCCACGCCTAGCGCCAGCGCGGCTGGTTGGCGTGGTCATCGCCTACTTCGCCGCGCTGGCGACATTGCATGGCCTGGCCATGACGGCCACGGGCCAGGACGGTGGCGCCCTCGCCGCCCAGTCGCAAGGCGGCGGCGAAGTTGGTTGGCTGTTGGTCAGCGCCTTGATCGGGTTGGTCGGCAACGTTGGCGCAGTGTTATTCATCGCGCTGGCGTGGGGTGGGGCGGTCATGCTGATGGCGCAAGTGTCGTTTCAGCAACTCGCGCTCAAGCTACAACACAGCTTCGCGCACGTGCCCACTCGTCCCACCGATGACATCATTGAGCCGGAATACGGTGGCGGTGAAGGCGCGCGTGACGACGGCGAACTCAAGATCAATGGGCTAAGGCCGCGCCGCAGCGCCAAGCGCCCTGTTGATCCGAGTGATCCAAATCTGCCGCCAGCACGCCCGATCAGCAACACGCCTGCCTCAACGCCGGCAGCCCGCATCCAGACCATTGGCGCGCCTGCTCCTGCGTCCAACCAAGCGCCCGTCAACATCAACATCAATACGCCGAAGAGCCGCACCGGCGAGACCAATCGCATGCCCGCGCCGCGCGTCATCGGTGCAGCGGACGCAGGCGTCAAAGGTCAGCGATCAGAGGTTAGAGGTCAGCCTGGGCAACCGGCAACTGCCGGCCCACAGCCCGCCGCTGCGCCAGTCCCAGCGCCTCCGCCTGTCCCCGAAATTTCATCGCGCATGGCAACGCAGCGCGACTGGTCGCCGCCGAGGATCGAAGAGTTGCTGGAGCAAGGCAACGACGCGTCGCTCAAGGAGACCGACATCCGGCAGCGCGTCGCCATCATCGAGGACACGCTCAAGGCGTTTAGCGTGCCCGGCCGCGTGGTCGAGGTCAATCGCGGGCCGACCATCACCCAGTTCGGCGTGGAGCCTGGCTTCAACGAAATGCGCGGCGGCAAGCAGGTCAAAGTCAAGGTCAGCCGCATCGCCGGCCTGGCCGACGACCTGGCGCTGGCGTTGGCCGCGCCGCGCATCCGCATCGAGGCGCCGGTGCCCGGCCGCGCCATCGTCGGCATCGAAGTGCCCAACGGCGAGACGTCACTCGTGTCGCTGCGCGACGTGATGGAGAGCGAAGAGTTCGAGCGGCTGGAGCGCAAGACGCGCCTGCGCCTGGCGCTGGGCCAGGACGTGAGCGGCCACCCGGTTGTGGCCGATATGACGACCATGCCGCACCTGCTCATCGCCGGCACGACCGGCAGCGGCAAGAGCGTATGTGTCAACGCGATCATCGTGGCGTTGCTGTGCAACAACACGCCCGACGATTTGCGCTTCCTGATGATTGACCCCAAGCGGGTTGAACTGACCGGCTACAACGGCATCCCGCACCTGATCGCGCCGGTGGTGGTGGATTTGGAGAAGACCACGGCCGTGCTGCAATGGGTGGCGCGGGAGATGGATGGCCGTTACCGCACCTTTGCCAAGCACGGCGTGCGCAATATTGTGGACTTCAACGCCAAGGTCGCGGCCGAAGGCTCGGTGGCGACCAACAAGGCCATTGACCCCGACCTCAAGAAGCTGCCGTATATCGTCGTGGTCATTGACGAGCTGGCCGACTTGATGATGATGGCCCCCGACGAGACCGAGAAGATCATCTGCCGGCTGGCGCAGATGGCGCGCGCGACTGGCATCCACCTCATCCTTGCAACACAACGCCCCAGCGTGGATGTGGTGACTGGTCTGATCAAGGCCAACTTCCCGGCCCGCATCGCCTTTACCGTGGCGACGACGGTGGACTCGCGCGTCATCCTCGACGGCCCCGGCGCAGAAAAGCTTTTGGGCCGAGGCGACATGCTCGTCGTCACGCCCGAACAATCCTCGCCCATGCGGGCGCAGGGTTGCTTTCTGAATGAGAAGGAGATCACGCGCGTGGTGCGGCACTGGCGCGCGCAGGTCGGCGGGTTTCCCGGCACAGACCCGATCAACGCCGCCATGACTGCACCCTCGATTCCGATGAAGGGCACGCTGGACGCGCCCCAAGAGGCGGCGCTGCCAGAGTTGCCGACGAACGACATCTTTAGCAACCCCTCCACCTGGGATGAGGCGCGCGCGCTGGATGAGGCAGCCAAGGAAGTGAACAGCGGCAACAAGGACGACAAGCTGTTCAATGATGCCGTGGCCACGGTGCGCCTGCAGGGCAAGGCCTCGATCTCGCTGTTGCAGCGCCGGTTGCGCATCGGCTACTCGCGCGCGGCGCGGCTGATCGAGGAGATGGAGGAGCGTGGCATCGTCGGGCCGTCGGTGCCGGGGCAGCAACACCGCGAGGTGCTGAATTCGCCGTTGAGTGGGACTGACGAGGGATAGTCCGCACCGCAATTGAGAAGGTGGTCGGCGGGCACCCGATTACTGGAATGTCATTGGCCCAGTCGTCTGTTACCCATCGTATTGCTGATCTGCTAGTTGCCCGCCCAATGTCTGTCATACTTGGATGGTCACTCACCGTGCGTTGCTTCGCAAAGGGCGTATGCGAAAGCAACACTTGAATCGCAACGGTATGCCAATGCGACACACTGTGTTTTAGCCTGTAGCGCAGGCGCTTCTGGTTTCCATCTCGCAACTATGCGGCATTTTGATGATTTACGTCAGGGCAGCCGCGTTGTATTTTGTCCCGGACATGCTGGAAACCTGTATCACTGTCAAGCCGGGAGAGAAGCATGAGGCAGACTGCCATATCTTTACAGACCGACGCACTCACGATCAGCTTCGATAGTACCAATGGATGCATCCGAGAAATTGTAGACAAAGGAACTCAGCGCGTCATCTGCACAGGAAGTCTGGAAAACACGCTTTGGCGGGTTTTCTTCCGCGACCGCGAGCAGACGCGGTCTAGCGAGTTCAGTGCAAACTCGCCCTTCATGCAGTTCCATCACCACGTGGATGGTAATCGGCTCACCTTCAACTACGAGAGCAACGAGCTTAAGGTCAGCGTCGAGTTTCGTGCCGACGGAAGCCATGTAGACGCCCGCTTGAGTCTGGTCTCCTCATCCCGCACGGTGTTGACTCAGAACTTCCCGTTCAAGCTGTCGTTCAACCTGGAAGCACTGAACCGATTTCACTACCCGGAAGACTTGGGACTCGCCTTCAAAAAAGGGTTTTATGAAGACGGTCACAACAGCAAAAGCTTACACATGTGGCACTATATGACCCGAGCTGGCGCGACCTACAATACTGGCGGCTGGTATCCCGATCTCTTCTGCGACTTTGTGTTTCTGGACTCAGAGGATGGAACGCTCGCCGTTTACGGCATCCAATCGCAGGACGATGTGTTCGTTCCTTGCACGTTGGGCACCACTGCCGATCCAGGCAATCGCAGAACGCCATACTACGATCACGCCTTCAATGCATACATCCGTCCTGGGGAGCAATGGACCTCACCGACTGTGCGGATGGAGGTAGGTGCCACGCTGCGCGATGCCGCAAGGTCGTACAGCCAAGCCAATGGCTACCACAGGACGTTACGCGACAAACTCAAGCCCGAGCTTCTGGAAAAGTTTCGCAAGAGCATCCTCCTTCACCTGCGCGCCAAGAAAGGCGTCAAACGCCAATACACCTTCCGCGAGGAACTCACGTCGCTAGCGAAGTTCGCCGAGTTCGCTCCATTGCAACTCCACATCTCGGACTTCATGCATGGTGGATTCGACAAGGAGTATCCCGACCTGCTCCCGCCCAATCCGCGCAAGGGGACTTTTGCGGAGCTTAAAGAACTCTACGACCGCGCCCACGCATTGGGCATGTTGGTGGCACCATATACCAACCCGACGTGGTATTGCGACGCGCCACCAAGTCCAACCTTGACCGCAAACGGCGACAGCGCCATCGCCCGCGATCTAGACGGCGAGCCGATTCGGGAATTCTACGTAGGCAATGAAGGCTGGGCGCTCACAGCGTCTCATCCAACGGCGCAGAAATTTCATCGTCGAGACGTCGAGCGATTCACACAGGAACTGCCCAGCGACATCCTGCTTCAAGATCAAGTTGGATCGCGTCAGTGGCTGTGGGACACGAACCCTGCTGCAGGCGTTCCGCACGCGTATATCCAAAATCTCATCAATGTGGCAAAGGAGGATTCACATCTCGTGCCAGTCAGTACGGAGGATGGCTTTGATCGGCTGATTGACCATGAGGTGCAATTCTGCGGCTTGACGTGGCGGCTCGATCCCGACTCCGGCAGGTCAGACATTCGATCCTACGCGAGCGTGTACAAGGATGCACAGAACGATTCAACGTATCGGTGCAGTGGGCGCAAATGGGAAGTGTCGCCCTTCGCGTTGTACTTCGCCCACGACAAGGTCGCGTTCACGCACCACGACCTGAGCCAGACCATTGACACCAAAGCTCAGCTCAGCTTCAGCCTCGCGCTGGGCTACATGATGATCTATCGTAGAGGGCCAGACATCACCGAGCCGGAGCTGTGCTGGATGCGGTGGTTGAACGTGATTCAAAAGCATGTGTGCGCAAGGTATCTTGAGAAGCGATTGGAGTCATTCGAGTTCCTCCGTCCCGATGTCACGCGCAGCATATTTGAAGACATGACCGTCGTCGCTGTCTGGAGTGCTGCCGAGTATGAGGTAAGAGCGGGGACTGTCATCACCGGCGACGGCTTCCATGTGGAATCCGCCGACGGCCAACTCGTAGCGGGCACATACAGCATGTTGGATGGTCAAGACTATGGCCCCGAGTCGTATTACCTGCGGGATGGACTTGATGTATGGGTCTCGCCGGCGGGCGGCAGTCCCATTCACACGACGCATGAGGTTCAGCGGTGACCCGCCCACCCTGGGCAGCGCACGGGCCACTACAAGTCGCGGCAGACGGTCACTTCTTTGAGCACCGCGATGGCACGCCGTTCATCTGGCTGGGCGATACGGCATGGCGCTTGGTTGATCTGTCGGATGCCGACATCGAGCGCTATCTGGATGACCGTGTTGCGCGGGGCTTCAACGTCATTCAGTTCAACGTGACGAACTTTGGCAAGCCGAACCATGACGGGTTGCGCGCCTTCGCAGGCGACGGGCCACCGTGGTCAGACGCTGTATTCGAGCCTCGCTATTGGGCGAAGGTGGATCGCATCATGGCCGCGATGCGCGAGCGAGGGTTATACGCCCTGCTTGTTGCCTTATGGGGCATGAACGCGAGCTATCCGCCTGAGCGGACGCATCTCGTTTTGGGAATTGACCACTACTTTGGTCAATTCTTCACGAGTCCCAGGCAACACAACTACATCTTTGGCCGCGCGCTTGCAGAGCGCTACCGTAACGAGCCGAACGTGATCTGGTGTGTCTCTGGCGAATACAACATTGCGCATGGCGTCGGTGCAATGCCCAAAGAAGACCTCGATCGGGTCGCAGCCGTTGCGGACGGATTCCGTGACGGCGGGGCCAGCATGATGACGATTCATCCCTATTCCCGGACGACCAGCTCAGACGACTTCCACGATGCGGACTGGCTGACGTTCAACATGGTTCAATCTCACGTTGCACCCGAGTACATCGAGCGCCTGATTTCAGCCGACTTCGAGAGAACACCGCCCAAGCCCGTTGTCTTGGGCGAGGCAGGATACGAAGGTCACTCGGCTGGCGACATCGAAACATTTCAGTATCCAGCGGCTGCACGATTGAACTCGGCTTGGGCACAGCGGTATCAGGCTTACTGGTCTATGTTTTTGGGCGCTGCAGGCTACACCTACGGCCACAAAAATCTGTGGGCAATGATGGGCGACGGCGGCGAGCATGGCGTGTTGGCACCGCACGCCCTCGATGCGCCGGGTGGTGCGCAACTTCGTTACCTCCGTAGCCTGATGACGCGGGCAGGTCGAGCAGATCGCAAGTGCGATCAGACACTCCTTGCAGTGAGCTCGCGCGGCTCATCGTCCACTAGCCCAGACGGAGCCATAGGCCCTAGTCTGACCTGCGTCACTTGGAATTATGACAAGACATGGGTATGGTGTTACAGCACCCGCGGCTACCCCTTCCGCCTCGACCTGGGCCGGCTTCGGCCTGGCCAATATCGAGCTGCTTGGTTTGATCCACGCAATGGCCGATGGTATCGCGCCGGCCGTCATAATGATGAACCCGCTCCCTATGAGACGTTGGTTGCCGCCAGCCTCAAAAGTAACCCCCACTGGTTTCTGCCACCTGGCCGACCAGCCAACGGCAACGACTGGATCTTAGTGCTTGAAGGCGACGATATGCCAGAACAAAACCTCAGCTAGGCGGGTGTGCCAGTATGACGCACCCTCTCAACAAGCTACAAGCCCCTAACGTGTAAGTTCCTTTTCGCACATAGCAAAAAATCTGCTTATTTACGTCAAGAGCAGCTAATCGTATTTTGAAACGGTCTCAATACGTGCTCTGCCGAGTGCAACTCTTGTCGCTTTGGCGAGCACACTCCGTTCTCACTACTAAGGAGGGCTTCGATGACCGTGCATAGAAGTGCAACCAGACTGTTCGTACTGTCGCTGGTCTTGATACCAGCCATCGTGGCTTGCCAAGCCGCACCCATCGCGCCGGTTGCTCCGGCTGCCCCTGCGCCGGCAGAGCCAGCGGCAACAAGTTCGTCCTCGTCAACCAGCGCCAGCACTGCTTCTACTGAGCTCGTGTTTCCTCTCAAAGAAAAGGCGACGATCAGGGCAGCACTTTCGAAGTGGGGGCCGCACGGCGATTTCGATGCGATGCAGGTGCCAAAAGAATGGGAATCTCAGACCAATGTGCATTTGGACTGGAACATCATCCCCATCGAGAGCGCGAAAGAGAAAGTGCCATTGATGTTCGCGACGGGCGATCTGCCCGAGGTGTTCTTTGGATTGCTGTCCAATTCGGACTCGATCAACTACGGCACGCAGGGATTGATCATTCCGCTGGAAAGCTTGATCGACGAGCACATGCCGAACCTGAAGGCGCTGTTTGAGAAGCGGCCGGAACTGAAGGCTTCGCTCACCGCATCCGATGGTCACATCTACAGTTTCCCGAGGCTGGATGAGACGCAGTCGGAGGAAGTGCTGAATAAGGCCTATATCAACGTGGATTGGCTGAACAAGCTGAATCTGAAGATGCCAACAACCACCGATGAGTTCTACGAGGTGCTAAAGGCCTTCAAAGAGGGCGATCCCAACGGAAATGGCAAAGCCGACGAAATTCCGTTCACCGCGTTGGGCAACTGGGGGCCTGAGTTCAGCTTTGGCCTCTGGTCGATGTTCCATTCTTTCGGCGCGCCGGACATGCCGAACCATGTCGCAGTCAAGGATGGCAAGGTCGTCTACGCCCCAACACTGCCGGGATATCGTGATGCCGTGGCCTACTTCAACAAGCTTTACAAAGAAGGCCTAGCCGATGTCGAGTTGTTCACACAGGACTTCAAGCAGATGACGTCCAAGGGGCAGACCGAGCCAAACATCTATGGCAGCTACGTCTCCTACCTAGATACGGTTACGAGCGGCGAAGCAAGGAACGACACTTACGAGCCGCTGCCTCCATTGAAAGGGCCGAACGGCGATCAGAGCTGGCCGCGACTGGTAGGCAGAATGGCCCAACTCAGCACTGCGCAAATAACCAAGGACAACAAGCAGCCCGAGTTGACCGCGGCATACATTGACCGATTCTATGAACCTCGACAATCCGCGATCAACATGTGGGGCGCGGTGGGCGAGGTACTCGATGATGATGGCAAGGGTATGCTCAAGTTCAACCAGACGCCAGATGGCCTGTCCTTTGCCGAATTTCGGCACAAGACAACTCCGGGCGGCATTGTTCCATCTGCAATTCTTATGGAGCACTATGGCTCTGTCATCGAGTTGCCTGAACAAAAGAAGCAGCTGGAGGAGGATATCAAAACCTTCCAGCCTTACCTGACCAAGGAAAACTTTCCGTTCATCTTCTTATTCAGCAAGGAGGAAGAAGAAACACTGGCAAAGTTGCGCACCGACATCGAGAAGAACGTCGAGCAGATGATGGCTAAATGGATTACGTCTGCGCCGCCGACCGATGCAGAGTGGACTGAGTATCTGGACAGCATGCAGCGCATGGGGTTGGATGAGATGCTAGCCGTTTACCAGGGCGCTTACGATCGCTACCAGAAAGCAGCTCAATAGCCCACAACGACACCGGAGAACAAACCGCGCAAAATCAAATCGCGAGGTCCTGCTTTGAGTCGAGTCAACCAGTAAAAGCAGGACTTCGTGACTTAAAGTCTGACGCCAAATAGCCATACAGGCGGCCAAGATGATCGTGAGAAGAAGCACATCCAGGCTGTCTTTGCTCGCGCTGGTTCTAGTCCCAGCGATGATGAGTTGCCAAGGTGCATCCATTGCGCCAACGTCATCGCATTCGACGGTTACAAGCTCGTCCGTTGGCGAGCGCGCCGCCACCATCACTGTTTCATTCCCGCTCAAGGACACAACGACACTCAAGGTCGCCGTTGCTAAATATGGGCCGCATGGGCCGTTCGAAGACATGGCGGTAGTGAGAGATTGGGAGGCCAAGACCAACATCCACGTTGACTGGAACGTCATTCCGGTCGAAAACCGGAACGAGAAGCTCCAGCTGATGTTCGCCACTGGTGATCTGCCGGACGTCTTCTTTGGGCTGCTGTCGAACTCGGACACAATCAACTATGGCGCTCAAGGGTTGATCATCCCGCTTGAAGAACTGATTGACAAGCATATGCCGAATTTGAGGGCAATCTTCGAGAAGCGCCCGCAGTTGAAGGCTGCGCTCACAGCGTCGGCTGGTCATATTTACAGCTTTCCCCGCGTGGACGAGACCGAAGCCGAGGAGGTACTCAGCAAGGCGTACATCAACGTCGACTGGTTGAATAAGCTGAATCTCAAGATGCCGACCACCACCGATGAGTTCTACGAGGTGTTGAAGGCATTTAAGGAAGGCGATCCAAACGGCAACGGGAAAATGGATGAGATTCCGTTCACTGCGTTGGGCAGTTGGGGGCCGGAGTTCAGTTTCGGCTTGTATCCGATGTATCACGCCTTTGGCGCACCTGATATGCCGGAGCATGTCGCTGTCAACGATGGCAAGGTTGTCTATGCCCCGACGTTGCCGGAGTATAAAGATGCCATACGCTACTGGAACAAGCTGTACAAAGAAGGGCTGGCCGATGTTGAGTTATTCACACAAAGCTTCGCTCAGATGACGGCCAAGGGCAGGTCACCCGAGTCAGTGTATGGCAGCTTCGTCTCATACTTGGACACAGTCACGGTCGGGGAGGACAGGGACGATGTATACGAGGTGCTGCCGCCCATGAAAGGGCCGAACGGCCACCAAGGTTGGCCCCGTCTCTCGGGCCGCATGTTCTCGCTAAATGCCGCGCAGATCTCGAAGGCGAACAAGCAACCCGAACTCACTGCTGCTTGGATTGACCGTTTCTACGAGCCCAAGCAATCCGCTGCCAATCTCTGGGGCGCGGTCGGCGAAGTGCTAAACGAAGATTCACAAGGCATGCTCCGATTCAATCAGGCACCCAGTGGCATAAACTGGGCTGAGTTTCGCCATCACAGCACGCCAGGTGGCGTAGCGCCATCTGCCATCCTTAAAGAGCACTGGAATACCGTGGTCGAATTCCCACAGGAGAAACGGAAGGTCACGGAAGACATTCAGGCGTTTCTGCCTTATCTGACGCAAGAAAACTTTCCCTTCGTATTTCTATTCAGCAAGGAGGAAGAACGGGAATTGACGAAGCTGCGAACAGCTATCGAGACAAACGTTGAGCAGATGACAGCTAAGTGGATTACCGCGTCGCCTCCCTCGGACAGCGAGTGGCGCGACTATCTGGAAAGCATGAAGCGCATGGGACTCGATCAGCTTCTGGCGATCTACCAGGGTGCTTATGACCGTTACCGGAAGGTCGCGCAATAGCCAGACCGGCCAGTAGCGCAAGGCGAAAGGACATGCAGCTAAAGCGTAAGACGGCGACGGCATCATCAGTGATAGCCGATGTCAAGACGATGTCTACCAGAGCACAAGGCAAGTGGAAGAGGATTCTCGTCAACTATGAGCTTTATCTCTTTCTCGTGCCGGCCCTCGTGTTCATCGTCTTGTTCAAGTACTGGCCGCTATACGGCCTGCAACTGGCCTTCAAAGACTTCGTCGCAGCGGCTGGCATCTGGGGCAGCCCGTGGGTGGGCTTCGAAAACTTCGAGCGCTTCTTCAACTCCTACAACTTCCGAACGATTCTGACCAACACGCTGACAATCAACATCGCCACGCTAGTGATCGGATTTCCAGCGCCGATTATTTTGGCGCTGATGCTGAACGAGGTCATTCATAGCCGTTTCCGGCGAGTAGTCCAAACGGCTACCTATGCGCCGCACTTCATCTCCACAGTTGCCGTTGTCGGCATGATCTTCATCTTCTTTTCACCTCGCAATGGTCTGGCCAACATGGCCATCAAGGCGCTCGGCGGAGACCCGGTGTTTTTCATGGGGCAGCCCGCTTGGTTCGTGCCACTATATGTGCTCAGCGAGTTGTGGCAGCACGTCGGCTGGGGAGCGATTATTTATCTGGCAGCATTGACGGCTATCAACCCAGAGGTACGTGAAGCTGCCACCGTTGATGGAGCCAGCAAACTCCAGCGCATCTTGAATGTAGACCTGCCGGGGATCATGCCAGTCATCGTCATCATGCTCATCCTGCGCATTGGAAACTTGATGGACGTTGGTTTTGAGAAAGTCTTTTTGATGCAAAACCCGATGAACATCTCTGCTTCTGAAGTGATTAATACATACGTCTACAAGGTTGGGTTGCTGCAGGCGCAGTTCGGGTTTGCCACGGCAGTGGGCCTCTTTAATTCGGTGATCAACTTCGCATTGCTGATCTTTGCCAACTTTCTGTCCAGGCGATTCGGTGATTCATCGTTGTGGTGAAAGGAATCTTCGTGATCAAGCGCTCTCGAAACGACACTCTGTTCGATATTTTTAATGTCACGCTGCTGACGCTGTTGTTGGTTGCCGTCGCCTACCCGTTGATCTTCGTGGTGTCCGCATCCATCAGCGATCCAGTGGCGGTGAATAACGGGCAGGTTTGGCTGTTGCCGCAAGGCTTTACCTTCCAAGGCTACGAGCGAATCTTCAGCGACAGGCTTATCTGGACAGGCTATGCTAACACGCTGCTTTACACACTCGTCGGCACAACCATCAATGTTGCCGTCACGCTGCTATGCGGCTACGCGCTTTCCCGGAAGGACTTGGTGGGGCGAGACTGGATCATGATGCTGTTCGTCTTTACGCTGTTCTTCTCTGGAGGCATCATCCCGACTTTTCTCGTCGTCCGGCAATTTGGCATGTTGAACAGTTTGTGGGCAATGGTGCTACCCAACGCAATGTCCATCATCAATATGATCATCGCGCGCACGTTCTTCCGCGCCAACATCCCCGACGAGCTATTGGACTCGGCTCGGATGGACGGATGCTCGAACACGCAGTTCTTCGTTCGCATCGTGCTGCCGCTATCACAGCCACTGATTGCCATCATGGTGCTGTACTACGCGGTCGAGCATTGGAACTCGTATTTCAACGGGTTAATCTATTTGAGCCAGGAACAGAAGTATCCGCTGCAGTTGATCCTGCGAAACATCCTGGTCTCCAATCAACTGCAATCTGACATGGTCTCTGACGTCAACATGATCTCGCAGCGACAGCTCCTCGGCGAGTCCATCAAGTATGGCGTGATCATCGTGGCGTCCTTGCCCATCTTATTGCTGTATCCATTTTTGCAGCGGTATTTCATCAAGGGCATCATGGTCGGCTCGATCAAGGGTTGACGCAACACAAAACACCAATGGAGACATACGCATGAACGACGAAGAAAGATTTCTGTTCGATCTGCAAGGATTCATCACCGTGCCAGATGCGCTCAGCAGCGAGCAAGTCGCCCAACTCAATCGAATTTGGGACAAGCACATTGCGGGCGATGCTTCCCCCGAGCTTGCGACCAAACGCTGGGGCAACCTGCTGACGTGGGGCGACGGTTATCGAAATCTGATTGACAGCCCCCGGATCACGCCTTATCTGGCTGAGATTGTCGGCCCGAATTTTCGGCTCGACCACGATTACGCTGACCTGATCCGCCCTGCAACGAATGGCCCTGTCAAGGGACCAATTGGCGCAACGCTGCACGGCGGCGCGACGCCTTTCGACCCTGCGCAGTATTACCACTTTCAGGATGGGCGCATGCACAACGGCTTGGTTGTCGTTGCCTACAACCTGTGCGATGTAGGTGAAGGCGACGGCGGCTTCGGTTGCGTTCCCGGTAGTCACAAGAGCCATTACCCCTTCCCCGCGCGTTGGCGAAATCTGGATGAAGGCTTGCAACCATTCATGCGCGCTGTGACTGGTCCGACTGGCACGGCGATCATTTTTACTGAAGCGTTGACACACGGCACACTGCCGTGGCGCGGTAGAGGTGAGCGCCGCACCATCTTCATGAAGTACTCGCCGCACCCGCTCTCTTGGGCGGCAGGTTATTACCGTGCCGACCAATACGAGGGCTTGACTGAGCCGCAGGCAGCGATCCTCGAACCACCCAACGCGCGCAACAAGGGGCGCACAGTGGCATTCGGCAGAACGTGAGGCCACGAGGCCACTATGAAGATCACCGACATCAAGGTTTATCCAGTATGGATACGGCGCAACCAATGCGTCGTGAAAGTTGAAACCGACGAAGGTATCTATGGCTGGGGCGAGGCAGGGCTGTCCGGTCGAGAGCTAGCAGTTCAAGGCGCGATTAAGCACTACCGTGAGTTCCTCATCGGCCGCGATCCAATGAAGCGTGGGGCATTGTGGCAGGAGATGTATCGCAGCCAATACTTCGAGGGCGGGCGCGTTTTAACCGCGGCCATCTCGGCCATCGACATCGCGCTGCACGACATCGTCGGCAAGGCGCTCGGTGTGCCTGTATATCAATTGCTGGGCGGCAGCCAGCGGGACTTCGTGCCGTGCTTCACGTCGGTGCGCGGCGCGACGATCGAAGAAGTCATCGAGCGCACGCAACGGCTGGTTAAAGACGGGTGGACGGCCATTCGGGCGCCGACCGTGCGCGCCGACGAGTTGCAGGACGAAGATGTTTTCGAGCCGCGTGAATCCATCGGGCCGACCGCCAGATGGCTAATGAAGTTGCGCGAGGCGGTCGGCGCGGACCTCGTCATCGGCGTTGACTACCATCATCGCCTGACCGTTGCGGAGGCCACGTCCTTTTGCCAGCGACTGCCTTCCGGCACGCTCGACTTCATCGAGGAACCGATCCGCGATCAAGCGCCGCAGGCCTATCACACGCTGCGTTCCATGGTCAATGTGCCGTTCGCCATCGGCGAGGAAATCTCGAACAAGTGGGACTTCATGCCCTACATCGAACAGGGCCTGACCAACTTCGTCCGGCTCGACATCTGCAACGTGGGCGGCTTCACCGAGGCGATGAAAGTGGCCGGTTGGGCCGAAGCGCATTATGTTGACCTCATGCCACACAACCCGCTCGGGCCCATCTGCACAGCTGCCAGCATCCATCTGGCCGCAGCTGTGAGCAACTTCTCGTGGCTAGAGGTGTGGTTGCCCGAAGCTTCCGGTGTGGAGAACTTCGACGACGATCTTTATCCTGTCCGCCCAAAGCTTGATGGGGCGCGCTTCCTTGTTCCAGTCGCGCCTGGGCTTGGCGTCGAGTTGGACGAGGAACTGGTCGCAAGCAAGGATTTTCACTTTTGGGAGCCGCCGCATTGGCGCAGGCGCGACGGCTCGTATACCAACTGGTGATATGAAGACGGCTTTGGTGACAGGATCCTCTCGCGGCATTGGCCGCGGCATCGCGTTCGCCCTTGCCGCTGCCGGCTATGACGTAGGTGTGCATTGTGCAGCGACCATCGCCGAAGCTGAGTCGGCTGCGGCCGAAATCAAGATGTTGGGTAGAACTGCTCATGTTTACCAAGCTAACATCCGCACCACGGACGACATCAGACGGCTGTTTCAAGAGTTCCTGCATGACTTTGGTCACATAGACCTCCTGGTCAACAACGCTGGCGTCACGCGCATGGCCCCGTTCCTTGAGTTGGACGAGGCGATGTATCAGGAGGTCATGGAGACCGACCTGAAAGGCACGTTCTTCTGCGCGCAACTGGCAGCTCGAGATATGGTCGCCCGAGGCGCAGGAGGCGTCATCGTGAACATTTCCTCCAACCATTCCCTCGGCAGCTGGCCGCGCTCAACGGCCTACGCCGCCGCCAAGGCCGGTGTTGACAAACTGACCAAGAACATGGCGCTGGAACTTGCACCGCACGGCATCCGCGTGGTGTGCGTCGCGCCTGGCTATACCGCGACAAAAACAAGCACGCCGGAACGCGAGGCAGAACGCCGTAGGATCTACGAGCGCATTCCGATGCAACGCTTCACGACGCCGACGGAAGTCGGCAGTCTTGTTGCCTATGTCGCGTCCGATGCGGCCGGCTACATGACCGGCACGACCGTCTTCCTGGATGGCGGGGCACTGTTGCCTGTGCTTCCGGAGAACGACTTCATTTAGAACGCGTGAATTTCCAGAGCTGATCACAATGCCCATCATTTTTTACGAAACGACGAGGTTGTTTTTGCTCCATACCCCGCATTCAACCTATGCGATGAAAGTTTTGCCGTCGGGCGAACTCATCCATTTGCATTGGGGCGCGCGGATCGAGCGACCAGAGGACTTCCCAACCGGCCCGATCAGCCTACGGCCCGTTTACGAGGAGAAGTTTCAGAAGAACAAACTCAATGAGGAATATCCCGCCTGGGGCGGCTATCTGTTCAACGAACCGGCGCTGAAGGCGACGTTTGCCGATCATGTTAGAGACGCGCGACTGGCATATGCCGCACACCGAATCGAACAGAGCGCGGGCATCGATACGTTGACCATCACACTCGCCGATACGCATTATCCGCTGCGAGTGCACCTCGTCTACACGATTCACACTGGCCTCGATCTGATTGATCGAAACGCAACCATCGAGAACACCGGTGCGGAGCCGATCACACTGGAAAACGCGATGTCGGCAGCATGGTATGTGCCGCGCGGGCGGGACTACCGGCTCACCTTCATGTCGGCCAAGTGGGGCGGCGAATACCAGTTGGAACGGCTGATGCTAACTCAGTCGAAGACCGTGATCGAAGGCCGACGTGGCCTGTCCGGCACCGAAGCACATCCCTGGTTCGCCCTCGATCGGGCGGGAGAGGCGACCGAGACCACGGGCCAGGTCTGGTTTGGCGCTTTGCACTGGAGCGGCAATCACAAGATCACCGTCGAGTTGAATGCGGTTGACCAAGTCGGCGTGACCGGCGGGATCAACGATTTCGATTTCGGTTGGCATCTGAAGCCGGGCGAATCGTTTACCTTGCCGGTCTTCACAGCCGGCTATTCCGAGGGTGGCTTTGGCCCGGCCAGCCGAACCCTGCACGACTATGTTCGGGACCGATTGATGCCTGAGCAAAAACGGCGCAAGGTGCGCCCAATCCTCTATAACACGTGGGGCGCATTTCATTTTGACGTCCACGACAGCGAACAACACAGCATTGCCGAGAAGGCCGCGCAGACCGGCGTCGAAATGTATGTGGTGGACGACGGGTGGTTCAGCACGCGCGACGATGACCGATCAGGGCTGGGCGACTGGATGCCGAGCGCGACAAAGTTTCCGCATGGCCTCGCGCCGCTAATCGAGAAAGTGCATGCCCTCGGCATGGGCTTCGGCCTGTGGGTCGAGCCCGAGGCGGTGAACCTCGCCAGCGAGCTGTTCAAGCAATATCCGGACTGGGTTTTGCATTTCCCAACTCGTGAGGGCACTCAAGCCAGAAACCAACTGGTGCTGAATCTGGCCCGAGACGACGTGAAGGAATATATTTGGTCGTTTCTAGACAAACTCCTGTCCGAGAACAGCATTCAGTATTTGAAGTGGGACATGAACCGCTACCTGAGCGAGGCGGGCTGGCCGTCCGCGCCGCACGAGGAACAGCGAGGTGTATGGGTCAAATACGTGTGGAATCTATACGACATCTGGCGGCGCTTGAACGATAAGTTTCCGGACGTGTGGTTCGAGAATTGCGCAGCGGGCGGACATCGCGTTGATCTGGGCATGGCGCGCTACGCCGACTTGGTCAACCCCAGCGACAACCGCGATGCGCTGGACTATTTGCAGCTCATGGAAGGCTACAGCCAGATGTATCCGATGTGCGCGGCCATCGGCGGCATCATCCCTTTCAAGAAGGGCAGAATCGTCCGCCGCACATCGCGGGAATATATGGCTCACGTCGGCATGATGGGTGTGACGGGGATTGACCTCGACTTCAGGACGTGCAGCCGCGAAGAGCTAGACCAGATCAAGGCTTGGTTCGATCAGTTCAAGGCGATTCGCCCGATCATCCACCACGGCGATCTTTATCGCCTGGAGAGTCCTCTGAAGCTGCCTTATATGGCCGTCAACTATGTAAGCAAAGACAAGACGGCCGCAGTGCTGTTCGTGCTAGGACAAGTGTTGCAGTTCGACAAGCGCTTGCCGAATATTCGACTGCAAGGCCTCGATCCAGAAGCGGTGTATGACGTGCAAGGCTATCAGCCCATGACGGGGCAGGCGCTCATGGCACTGGGTTTGGATGTGCAGCTGCAACTGGACTACGATAGCAGAGTGATCCAGATCGCCAGAATCAAGTAGCCGTTTGTATGCCAAAATAGGCAAGCTAGGTGAGGCCCATGAAGGTATTTACGGAGCGGTCCAGACTTTTCTACCGTTACTTGATTTCCTACCTCGTCGTGCTCATCGTCCCCATCGTCATCATCTATGCCTACTTCTACGCAAGTTTTGTCAACATTCTGAAGGAAGAGGAGATCGAGAACTATGGCAATGCCGTCACCCAGACGCGCATCCAATTGGACAAGCGGCTGAACGAAATCGAAAAGATTTCGCTTCAGATATCGCTCACGCCTTTGGTCGCCCAGTTGCCGGCCAACGGATTTCAGTTGCGCGAGGAGCTGAAGAAATACGAGGCGGTCAATGAACTTTCGAGCGAGATCATCTTGTACATCCACGGTCAGGACCGCCTGTATTCTTCGCGCAGCTCATATACGCTGGACACTTTTCTTCGCAACATCTACGACTTCAAGGACTGGAACATGTCGTCGTTCTATGACGACATGAACCAGATTCGGGAGCCGCTCGTCCGGCCGGCGGAGCATGTGCTGCCGTCCAGCTCGCCAAACGACAGACTCATCACCTACTTGATGCCGTTTCCCGTCAATAGCTTTCAGCCGTTTGGAACAATCATGTTCATGCTGAAGGAGTCCGCCTTCCGGCAGGTGTTGGGAAGCGCGCTGAGTGAGCAGGGCTTCAACGCGGTCATCCTTGATCGGGATAAAAACATCGTCACCTCGCTGGCGCAAACAGATTACGTGGAGTCGCCAGCATTTCGAGCATTCCTGGCCGATACTGGTGAAGATGGAACGAAGACCGTGCGATTACTTGGAGAGGAGTTTGTCGCGGTTCATTCCAGTTCGATCAACACCCCGCTATCCTATGTTTTTTTAATCCCTTCATCGGTCGTCATGGACAAGGTGTTCGATGTGCAAGTCAAGATGACCTACATGCTGGTGATCGTCCTCATCGCCGGATTCTTCATCATCTATTGGCTCATGCACGTGAACTACGATCCGGTCAGGGAACTGGTCAAGTTGGCGAGTCGCGCGTTTGGCGGCGGCCGGCCATTGACCGAGTTAGACGCCATCCGCGCCGCTATCAGTCAGATGGAGGAGACGACCCACCTACTCAGCCGCAAGGTTGAGAGCTCGCAACCCATCGTCCGAGAGCATGTGATCAACAGCTTGTTGAACGGTAAAGTTGTGCACGCTGAGGCGTTGAGTGATGGTGCAGTGAATCCAATGGCGCTGCAGCCGATGAGCAGCTTCTTCGTGGTGAAATGCGTCTTTCATCCTAGCCCGACGCATTCCAAGCCGCCGATGTCTGATGTCCTCGATGACTTGCGAGATAAATTGCCCCCGACGTTAAACGAGTTTGGCAGCTACGCGCCGGACGATGAAACGCTCATTCTCATCTTGTCAACCAACACTTCCGCCGGAAAGACGTTGGAGGAGCAACTGACGATGTTGCACCACTACTTGACGGTGCAATGGAATGTCGGCGTGACAGCCGGCGTCGGCAACCCCTATTTCGAGCTCCAGGACATCTCTAAGTCGTATGTCGAGAGCAGTACCGCCGCCGACTATCGGTTGATCACCGGGTTGAGTGGCGTCAGCCATTTCAACCGCATAGATTTCGTGAGTTCCGTCGCTCACTGGTATCCCGACAAGCATCTGGAAAGTCTCGAGTGGTATTTGCAATCATGGGATGTAGACAACATCGAGAAGACCTTGCGAGAGATTGCCGAGCGGGTCAAACAAGAAAACATTCCGATCTACTTGGTAAAGTGCCTATGTTTCAACATCATCAGTATGTTGGTTCGGCGCATCTACCAAGCCAAGCTAGAAAGACCGAATCTGCGCGAAGACGTTTATGACGTCGTGGCACTCACTCAATTCAAGAACATAGATGAGCTTGTCAAAGAGGTGACGCGCATTTGTCGCGAGGTGGTCAAGACAATGCATGCCGTCGAAGTCGCGCCGGAGCCGCCTCTTGAGGAGAGGATGATGATTTTCATCAAGGCGCACTACTGCGACCCGAACTTCACCATCTACTCCGTCGCGCAGCACTTTGCCATCACTCCCGCTTATTTTCGTCGCGTCTTCAAACGCCAGACTGGCATCACGGTATCTGAGTATGTGGATTCCCTGCGCATCGAGCACGCCATTCATTTGCTCAAGGAGAGCGATGAGACTCTGTCTCAGATCGTGGGCCAAATTGGCTATTTGAATGTATCCAGTTTCATCCGCAAGTTCCGGCAGCAAATCGGTATGACGCCGGGAGAGTATCGCGGCAAATATCGGCCGTAATGGCTCGACTAGCCGTCCCGTTTTCGGCAACTCGGATGCGCCCCCAAGCTAGAGATGCATACGCTCTCAGCCGCATCCCCTAACCCCGGCCTAATCTCCCGCCGCTACAATCCAGCCAATGGCTTTGTCTTCGTCGTTGCTCGATCTGGAGTTGCATTGCCATTCGCGCTACTCGCCGGATAGCCTCGTCAAGCTGCCCGAGCTGATCGAACACGCGCGCCGGGTCGGCATCAATCGCTTGGCCATCACCGACCACAGCGAGATCGAAGGCGCGCTGCTGGCCAAGCAAATGGCGCCCGACCTCATCATCGTGGGCGAAGAGGCCATGACCGAAGAGGGCGAGCTGTTGTGCCTGTTCATCAGCGACCTCATCCCCGACGGTCTGACGCTGGAAGAGGCGATTGACCGCGTACACGAGCAGGGCGGCATCTGTGGGCCGCCCCACCCGCTCGACCCGCGCCGCAGCGGCATCGGCATGGACAACCTGCTGCAATATGCGCCTAAGCTGGATTTCGTCGAGGTGTTCAACGCCCGCACCCGCGACACCATCAAGAACGACGAGGCGGACTACATGGCCCAGCGGCTGGAGCTGGCGCGCGTGGCGGCCAGCGACGCGCACACCTTGCAGGAAGTCGGCATCAGCCGCACCCGCATCCGCGACTACACCTCGCCGCAGGACTTCGTTGCGGCGCTGCACGAAGGTGAGTTGATCCCCAATTACAGCTCGCTCATGGTCAACGTCAGCTCGCGTCTGGCCCAGTTCGCGCACGGGTTGGGGTTTGACAGACGCTAATCACGCCCCGATCGGGTAACATGCCGTCATGCAAGCCGCTGTCCAAACTCCTATGCGCGAACCGCGCGGCTCGGCCTTTCAAGTTCGGCTGACGTGGTTGGAGGGCGCGCCAACGATCACCGTCAACACTGATGCCGCGACTGCGCGACGCCGCGTCTCGGCGTGGCTGTTCGATCACGTGGCTACCATGTTGATGGGCGATGTGCCGCAACTGGCGTTGGAGCAAGAGCGCAACCAGTTGCGCGCAGTGTGGCGTGTGCCGGTCGTGCTGACGTCACAGCGCGGCACCCTCGGTCACGTGGGCGAGGTCGTAGTCAATGCGAACACAGGTGAGCCAAACGTCTCAACCACTTTGGCAGATTCGCTCATTGCGCACGCGCAGTCTCTCCTGACGGCCCATGCCTCCTCTGCCCGTCCCTCATCACCGCCAGCTTGACGACGGCTACTGCCTGGCCGCATGTGCACAGATGGTGTTGGCCTATTGCGGCTTAATCCGAGATCAGGCTGCGATCGCGCAGCAAATCGGCGTCATTCCAGGCCTGGGCACTGCTGCGTTCAACATTCTGCGCCTCCATTTGCCCGGCCTCCAGATCACGTATCAGCAAGGCGAACTCACAGAGTTGCGTGATGCCTTAGATCGAAATGTTCCGCCCATCTTGTCCGTCTTTACGGGTGAACTGCCATATTGGAACGTAGAGACATCGCACGCGCTCATCTTGACTGGCGTTGAGGGCGAGGTGGCCTATGTCAACGATCCGGCCTTCGCCTCGCCACTCGACGTGGGTCTTGGGGATTTACTTCTGGCTTGGGGCGAGCGCGATAACAGCTTTGCGTTGATTCAGCCGTCGTGGTGATTGCATCGTCTATAGCACGGCCCTCTCGTTCAACCGCTCGATCCCCAGCACGCTGAGCGCCGTCACAAGCATCAACAGCGAACTCATCGCCAGCGCCTGACCGTAGTTCAGCGCGCCGGGCTGGCCAAGAAAACGAAAGATAGCGACCGGCATGGTCGGGTATTCCGGCCGCGTGATCAGCAGCGACGCGCCGAACTCGCCGAGCGAGATGGTGAAGGCGAAGATCGCCGCGCCGATGAACGGCGCGGCCAGCAGCGGCACGTCCACATAGCGCAACACCTGCAGCGGTCCCGCTCCAAAGCCGCGCGCCGCTTCGCGCAAGCGTGGGTCGAAGGCGCGGATGGCCGGCAGCACCGCCCGCACCACGAACGGCAGCGCGATCAGCGTGTGAGCGACCGGCAGCATCAGCACCGATGTGCGCAGGTCGAGCGGCGGCTGGTCGAACGTCACCAGAATGCCGAGGCCCAACGTGACCGCGCTGGTGCCGATGGGCAAAAGCAGCAGCGCGATCAGGGCCTGTGTCAAGCGGGTGTCGCGGGCGATGGCATACGCCAGTGGCAACCCCAGCCCCATCGCCAGCGTCGCAGTGATGAGGGCGAACATCAGCGAATTGCGGATCGCATCCAGCGGCGGGACGAAGAAGGCCGAGCCGCGCGGATTCTCGCTCAGCGCCGCGTAGTAACGAAGCACGTCGCCGCTGCCGTCGAGGTTGAGCGAGCGAACGGCCAACGTGGCCAGCGGCGCGACCAGCAAGACAGCGATCATGATCAGGCTGCCGATCACCAGCGCCTGCGACGGCCATGTATCGGGTCGCTTGCGAATATCGCCGGCGGGTCGCGCCTCCATCGGCACGATGGCTTTGGCTTCGAGGCGAGCCGAGGTCCAACTGACCAAGAGCGTGACGATCATTTGCACGATGGCCAGCGACGTGGCGATGTCGAGCCGCAACATCTGCGAGGTCTGACGATAAATCTCGACTTCGAGCGTGGCCGCACCAGCGCGCGCGCCGCCCAGGATCAGCACCACGCCGAAGCTGGTGAAGGTGAACAGGAAAGTGAGTGCAGCGGCCGCGCCGATGGCCGGCAGCGCCATCGGCAGGGCGATATGCCAAACCACCTGCCAGCGATTCGCGCCCAGGCCCTGCGCCGCTTCTTCGATGCGCGGGCTGAACGATTCGAGAAAGCCGCCCACCAGCCGGATGACCACCGCGATGTTGTAGAAAGCGTGCGCGATCAGGATGGCAGTCAGCGTGCCGAGAAACTGGATCGGCGGCTGGTCGAGGTTGAACAACGTCTGCAACGCCGTATTGACCAAGCCGCGCGGGCCAAGCAACGCGCCGAACGCCGCTGCGACCACGACTGTCGGCATGACAAACGGCACGACTGCCAACGCGCGCCACAGCCCTTGCAAGGGGAAGCGATAGCGGGCAAAGGCAAACGCCGCTGGCAAGCCCAATGCGAACGTGAGCGCCGTCGAGAGCGCTGCCTGCCACAGCGTGAAGGCGAGCGTATTCAGATGCTGCGGGTCGCGCAGCACCGTCAGCGGCGTCTGCCCCTGGCTGATCTCGCTGGGCGTGAAGCTGACGCGCCCGATCTCGATCAGCGGCCAGATGAAGAAGATGACGAAGAAGAGAAGCGCCGGAAAAGTGAGAAGTAAGAAGTGAGAAGTGCGCGGGTTACTTCTCACTGCTAACTTTACACTTCTTACTTCAATACCAACTGCGTCCACTGTTCGATCCACTTTTCGCGATTCTGGTCAATTTGCTCGGGCGGCAGCGCGAACGCCTGCGTCGGCGGCTGGCCGAACTTGACGAACACATCGGGCAGCGCCGCGCCGTCGCGCACTGGATACACGAACATCTGCAACGGGATGTCTTCCTGGAACGGCTGGTCGAGCATGAAGTCGAGGAACTTCTCGGCCAGCGGACGGTTCTTCGTCCCCTTCAAGATGCCAGCGAACTCAATCTGCTCGAACGCCGTGCCGGACACATTGCCGGTCGGCGGCTCGGTCAGCTTACCCTCGCCGAAGAACACCTCAGCCGCTGGGCTGGTGGCATAGCTGACGACGAGCGGGCGCAGGCCTTTGCCACTGCTGCCGCTGAACTGGGTGTAGTAGGCGTCACTCCAGTCGGGGCTGACGTAGACGTCGTTGGCACGCAGGTCGCGCCAGAACTGCTGCCAGTCGTAGCTGCTGCCCTCAGGGAACGCGGCGATGGTCGCCATCAGGAATGCCAGGCCAGGCGACGAGGTGGCCGGATTCTGCACGATCAGCAACCCCTTCCACTTCAGGTCGGCCAGTTCGCGCAGCGACGTCGGCAGCGTCAAGCCCTTCGTCGCCAAAAAGGCCTGGTCGTAGTTGACCGTCACGTTGCCCACCGTCACCGGCAACAACTGGTTTTGCGGGTCGAGCTTGTATTTGTCGGGGATGGCAGTCAGGGCGGGCGAGGCGTATGGCTCGAAGATGCCGGCGTTGAACGCGCGGCTGAGGAAGGTGTTATCCACGCCAAAGAGCACATCGGCCAGTGGAGCGTCCTTGCTCAAGATGGCCTTGTTGAGCATGCTGCCCGCGTCGCCGGATTTCAAGATGTTTACTTTGGCGTTGTTCGCCTCCTCGAACTGCTGCAGCACGGCCTCGCTCACGGCGAAGCTGTCGTGCGTCATCACGGTCAAAGATTGGGGATTAGAGATTGGAGATTGGGTCGAGCGGGCCGGCGGTGCTTGCATGGCGCATGCGGCTAGCAGAATGGATAAGGCAAAAGGTATAAGTCTTTTCAACATGTTTGTCTCCAGAATTCGCAAAGCGCAAAACGTAATAGGTGCTTGACGTTTTACGGTTTGCGCTTTACGCCTGGCTCGTCATCACACACAACAGCATGCCGGCGCGTAGCGACACGGCCGCCTCCTGGCCCAGCATGACGTTGCTCACGCCGCGCGCCGGGCCAACGAATAAGGACTCGTCTCGCAGGGGGTACTCCAGCCCTTGGGTGCGCACGCCATGCGCGTCGCCGCCAAAGGGCAACAGCGAGACGACCTCACCAGGCTGGCCGTGCTGCGTGGCCGTGCATTCGCCGTCGCGCGCGTCAATCAGGAAGATACGTTCGTCGCCGTGTGCCAGCGTCACCCGCGCGTGGCGCAGTTGTGGCATCGCCAGCAGCAGCATGTTGGCCAGCTCGTGGTCGCGCCGGCCGCCCATTGCGCCGAGGACGATGATTTCATTCGCCACAGAGGATACGGAGGACATAGAGTCTTTTATCTTTTCAACCTCTGTGCTCTCTGTGTCCTCTGTGGCCCCCCCTCTAGCTGCGAAGAGCAACGCCAGTTCCAAATCGGTTTCATCCTTGCGCGGCGAATGGCGATGCAATTGCGCGCCGCGCGCTTCCAGCTTGCGCAGGTCGTCCTCGGTCAGCGAGTCAAAGTCGCCGATGACATGCTGCGGGCACAGGTCGAGCGCGAGCGCGGCCCGCGCCCCGCCGTCGGCGCAGATGAGTTGGTCGCCTGGCCGCAGCCAGCGCTCGATGTCGCGCGGAGTGGGCGGTTCGCCATTGGCGATGATGACGGTGCGCATGTTGCTTTGCAAAACAAAACGTCCTGCGCCGGGGTGCCGGGCAGGACGTTCAAAGTGTTGTGACCGCTTCTCGCTCCCTCCGCTGGCATGACCCAGATCAGGTTCAAGGGTCGGCGCTGGAATAATGAGCGCCCTCTCAGCCCGCATCCGCGGACTCCCCATTCACGTATTCAGTTAAGGCGAGATTATACGCGCAGAGACCGCAGCACCACGCGCGCCGGAGCAGCATCGTTGCCCTCTATCTTCAACGGCAGCGCCAACAACTCGTAGTCGCCGTCCGGCACGCCGCGCAGGCACAGATTCTCCATGATGATCACGCCGTGCTTGAGGAAGGCTTTGTGCGCGGGCAGGTCTTTGCTGCTGGCCGGGTCAACAGATGGCGTGTCCACGCCGATCACTCGAATGCCATTCAGCCCCAGCCATTCGGCGGCTTCGGGCGTGAAGTATGTGAAGTTGGGGTTCCACATGTCGTCGGGCACCTCGCTGGATGGGGTGTGGATGAGCAGGCGCGTATCGTCCCGCGATCCCCGTTCCGCTTCTCGTTCCGAGAATCGGGATCGGGGACGTATCGCGTATTGCGTATCAGGAACGGAATACGCGATACGCGATACGCTTTCTAAATCCTCAACGGTGATCATCGTGCTCAACAATGTCACCACCCGTGCTGGCCCGATCAACACGTCGAGCGGCACGGCGTCAATCCCCGCGCCGTCGTCGCTGTAGTGCTTCGGCGCATCCACATGCGTGCCAGCGTGCGCGCTCATAGTGATCGAGGTGACGTTGCATGAGTCGCCATGCCGCATCTGCATGACCGGCGTGAGCGAGACGGGCGTGTCGCCGGGGAAGACGGCCGTGCGCGGCGTGAGCGTGCGGGTGATGTCGTAGAGCATGGCACCCATATTGAGCCACAGATGTCACAGATTGCACAGGTGCCCCGCCAGAATTGCCCAACTGTGAAATCTGTGTACTCTGTGCCCCACTCTCTATGTCCGACACATCAAACTTCCAAGACCTCAGCAGCCAAATCGTGACGCTGATGGAGCGGCTGCGCGTGCCCGGCGTCGCCATCGGCCTGCTGCACAACGATCAAGAACATTACGCTGGCTTCGGCGTCACCAGCATCGAGAACCCGCAATCGGTCACGCCGGACACGCTGTTCCAAATTGGCTCGATCACCAAGACCTTCGTCGGCACGGCGGTCATGCGGCTGGTCGAGCAGGGCAAGGTGGACCTCGATGCGCCAGTCAAGTCCTATCTGCCCGAATTGAAATTGGCCGACGCCGATGCGACTGCGCACGTGACCCTGCGCCACCTGCTCACCCACACCGGTGGCTGGACGGGCGACTATTTCGATGACTTTGGCTGGGGCGACGACGCTATCGCGAAATACGTCGCGGCGATGGCGGCATTGCCGCAACTCACGCCGGTCGGCACGATCTTTCACTACAACAACGCCGGCTTCAACCTGGCCGGCCGCGTGATCGAGGTCGTGTCGGGCCAGCCGTTCGAGGACGCGATGCAGGAACTCGTCTTCGACCCGCTCGGCCTGACGATGGCGTTCTTCTACCCGTGGGACGCGATGTTGCATCGCTTCGTCGTCGGGCACGTCTCGCCCTATGTCGAGGAAGAGCCAGTGTATGTGGCGACGCCGTGGCCGCTTGGGCGTTCCAGCCATCCCGCCGGCGGCGTTATCTCCACCGTGCGCGAGTTGATTCGCTATGCGCGCTTCCACATTTCCGCGACGGGCGCGGTGAAGGACATGCAAGCGCCCCAACTGCAAACCACGCTGGTGGGCGACCAGCGCGGGTTGACGTGGATGCTGCGGCCGGTCGGCAGCACGCGCGTCATCGGCCACGGCGGCGCGACGAAGGGTCAGCAGGCCACCTTTTGGTTTCACCCGGAAACCGGCTTCGCCATCGCTATGCTGACCAATTCCGACCGCGGCAGCGAACTGTATGGCGAGGTGACTGCGGCTGCCTTCAGGGCGTATCTCGGCGCTGAGGCGGCGCAGCCAAAATTCATCTCTCGCACAAAGGAAGACCTGGCCGAATACCTCGGCCGCTATCGCGCGCCGCTCAACGATCTCGAACTCAGCATCCGCGAGGATGGCACGCTCGGGCTGCAAAACATTCCGCGCGGCGGCTTCCCCAAACCCGATTCACCGCCGGGGCCGGCGGCGCCGCCGACGCATCTCAACTTCGCCACGCCCGATCTGGCGTATGTGGCTGATGGCCCATCCAAAGGCGCGACGGCCGAGTTCCTGCGCAACGGCGATGGCAGCATCGCCTGGCTACGCATGGGCGGGCGGGTACACAAGCGTCAATGAGCTGTTGAGCGGTTCGCGTCGCAGTTGAACTGCGACGCATCAAAAGCACATGACACTCAATACAGATACCGTCGCCGCGCTCGACGCTACTGACCAGCTCGCGCCATTTCGAGATCGCTTTCATCTGCCCAATGGCGTGATCTACCTCGACGGCAACTCCCTCGGCCCGCTGCCCAAAGGTGCAGCGGCGCGCGTGGCGCAAGTGGTCACGGAGGAATGGGGCGATGGCCTGATCCGCAGTTGGAACAGCGCCGGTTGGATCGAGTTGCCGCAGCGCATCGGCGACAAGATCGCGCAACTGATCGGCGCGCAGGCAAGTGAGGTGATCGTGGCCGACTCAACGTCGGTCAATCTGTTCAAAGTGCTGGCTGGCGCGCTCACGCTGAATTCGGCGCGCCGCGTCATCGTGTCTGAACGCGAGAACTTCCCGACCGACCTGTACATGGCGCAGGGGCTAATCGCGCTGATGGGCGGCCGGCACGAATTGCGCCTCGTTGATGCAGACGATGTTGCCGATGCGATTGACGCGGAGACTGCCGTCGTCATGCTCACGCACGTCAACTACCGCACCGGCCGCATGCACGACATGGCAGCGATCACGGCGCAGGCGCACGCGCACGGCGCGCTGACGATCTGGGATTTGGCCCACTCGGCCGGCGCAGTTCCGGTGGATCTCAACGCCGCGCAAGCCGACCTCGCCATCGGCTGCGGCTACAAATACTTGAACGGCGGGCCGGGCGCGCCGGCGTTTGTGTTTGTGGCCGAGCGGCATCAGGCCGATTTTGTTCAGCCGCTGTCGGGCTGGCTGGGGCATGCGCAGCCATTCGCCTTCGACGCGACCTACACGCCCGCACAAGGGATCATGCGCGCGATGTGCGGCACGCCGCCCGTCATCAGCATAGCCGCGCTGGAATGCGGCGTGGATATCGCCCTCGAGGCAGACATAGCGCAGGTGCGGGCCAAGTCGTTGGCGCTGACCGATCTGTTCATTGCGCTGGTCGAGCAGACCTGCGCGCCGCATGGCCTGCGGTTGGTCACGCCGCGCGAACACGGCCGACGCGGCAGCCAGGTGTGCTTTGCCCACCCCGACGCCTACGCCATCATGCAGGCGCTCATCGCGCGCGGCGTGATTGGCGACTTTCGCGCACCCGATATTCTGCGCTTCGGCTTTGCGCCGCTATATCTGCGCTACGCCGACGTGTGGGATGCAGTGCGCATCGTGGCCGATGTGCTCGATACGCGCGCCTGGGACACGCCAGCGTTCAGGCAGCGAGCGAAGGTGACCTGAGGAATTTACGATTGCCGATTTTGGATTTTCGATTCAACCTGCAACCTGCAACCTGCAACCTGCAACCTGCAACCTGCAACCTGCAACCTGCAACCTGCAACCTGCAACCTGCAACCTGCAATCTGCAATCTGCAATCTTCAATCTGCAATCTGCAATCTGCAATCTGCAATCTGCAATCTGCAATCTGCAATCTGCAATCTGCAATCTGCAATCTGCAATCTGCAATCTGCAATCTGCAATCTGCAATCTAAAATACAGCCATGG
>Ga0224722_1000231_pt1 | contig 32183 bp, 29 predicted proteins | sample Balambano_FR1_Me_FD_161646 | JGI IMG/M metagenome (GOLD analysis project Ga0224722, IMG submission 161646) | Freshwater sediment microbial communities from Lake Towuti, South Sulawesi, Indonesia - Balambano_FR1_MetaG | ecosystem: Environmental > Aquatic > Freshwater > Lake > Sediment | place... | reverse complement strand
GCAGCGCAATCCCTGCCAACACTGCTGGAACCGCCGCCGCCGCTGCCAGCCAAACAAGCTGATTGACGAGCAGAATAGTAGCTGAAAGCGTGAATGTCCCAATCAACAGCGTGTAGTTAGTTCCCATATTAACGCTGCTCACCCGCCGCAGCATCCGATCGGTTTCAGTCGATCGCACCCGCACCCGAATATCCCCGCGTTCTAATTTATCGAGCGTATCTTCGATCCGGCGGGGAAGCCCCAGCGCTGAGGTGCTGACCTGCGCAGCCTGGCGACCCAACTCGCTCAAAATACTGTCTGAAAACCCATTCGCGGGCGAACCATTTCCATTTGACATAAGCTGCATTGCAAAGGGTTTTGCAACCTCCATAAAGTTAAAGTCCGGATCCAGCCCCTTGCCAACCCCCTCCAGCGTGGAGAACGCCCGCATGACAAAGGTAAAAGTTGCCGGGAAGCGAAACGGTTGACCGTAAGCAATTTCGTACAGGTCATCGCTAATTGCTGCAACGGACTGATTTTCAAACGGCTGATCCATAAAGTGATCCAGCATATACTGGATCGATCGCCTGATTGGACCCATATCTTCGGCGGGAGCCAGTGCTCCCAAGGCAATGAGAGAATTCATCACGCGATCGCCGTCTTTCTGAGCGATACCAAAAAAAGTGTCCATCAACTTTTCGCGGGTTACGGGCTGCACTCGACCCATCATGCCGAAGTCGTAGAAAATCAGCGATCCGTCTGGGCTGGCGGCGATGTTGCCGGGGTGAGGATCTGCATGAAAAAAGCCGTCGTTGAGGAGCTGCTGCAGATATGCCTGGGCGCCCAGACGCGCCAAACTTTTGCGATCGAGTCCGGCGGCTTCCAGTGCCTCGTAGTGACTGATCTTAATACCGGGCATATATTCTAGCGTCAGCACTCGCGGAGAGCTATATCGCCAGTAGACACGCGGCACTTTTACCCAGTCTTCGTCGCGGAAGTTGCGCCGGAACGTATCAGCGTTGCGTCCTTCGTTGAGATAATCAATCTCTTCCCACAAAATGCGGCAGCACTCGTCGTAAATGCCCAGCCAATCTCGTCCTCGTCCCCACTTAGGATGGCTCTGGAAGTAGCGAGCAATGCCTTTGAGGATTTGCAGATCGATCGTAAACAGCTTTTTCAAACCGGGTCGCTGCACCTTAACAACCACCTCTTCGCCAGAGTGAAGCTGGGCGCGATGCACCTGTCCTAAGCTGGCAGCCGCGAGCGGAATTGGATCAAAGCTGCTGAACAGGTCAGGAACCGATCGCCCAAAATCTTGCTCGATGATGGCTTCGATCTGGTCGTAGCTAAACGCAGGCACTTTGTCCTGAAGCTTCGACAGTTCCTCGACGTACTCCACTGGAAACAGGTCGGCTCTGGTTGAAAAAAGCTGTCCCACCTTGATAAAAGTTGGTCCAAGATCGAGCAGCGTTTCCCGAATCCAGCTTGCCTGGGCACGACGACGCTTTGCCTGTTTTTCCTCGGTTTTGCCGCCTGTATACGTCCAGGATTTGCCGTATGCCCACTGAGCTGCCATCAGCTTCAGCACAAACGCCCAGATGTCGATAAAGCGACGCTGGCGCGAGTAGTTTTCTCGATTCCAGCGATATGCCTTGCCGCTGTAGGACTTTGGGAGTATTGCCGCATCGTAAGCCTGCCGATCTGCCTCCAGGTTGAGCGCAGATCGGTGATGCTGTACCTCAGACAGAGAACGATCGCGCCTAGTGAGCGGCTTTTCTGACTGAGAATCAAAGATCGGATCGTCGGGAAGGACAGCCACGCAGGTTCAGAAATTCCGTAAAGAGGGTTTACTAAAAAGACCTTATTAACCTTAATTAAGAGTGAGAAACAGTTTTGCATCGGGTTGCTGAAACGCTGCCGAACCTTACTGCCCTGACTGGTTTCGATACCGCTGAAGCTCGGTTCTAAGCTGCGCAGTTTCTGCCCGCAAGTTATCAACCATTTCTTGCACGTCGTCTGTTTTCCGGGAAGCTGAATAGCTGCTGGTTGAGCCAGTGGAGCCTGTCGTGCCTTGTGCTGCCATTTCTTCGGCGCGTCGTGCCCGCTCCATCACATCTTCGGTGAAATGTCGGAGGCGTTCGCGCTGCTCAGCATCAAACTTACCGAGTTCACTCAGGGCATTGGTTACGGTACCTTCAAGCTGCTCGCCCAATGCTTCAGCAAAAGCGCGACCTATGAAAAAAGCATGAGTCAGTGGATTGTTCATAATTTAAGAGGCTGGGTCGGTAAGCTCCGCAAAAATTATAACTTGCTCAGGCTCAGTGCTGCCTTGCAACCTGCACTGCCTCGCACTTTTTGCACGATTTTTGCTCTTTTTTCAGGATGCGATGATCCGATTGATGTGATTGTATTGTGCCCGACGATCGCCCTACCACATCCTCAAGGCAGGGATCGATCGACCCAAAGATCGGCACAGAGGTTAAACAGGGGAACAATCTGCACAAAGCAAGCAGTTCCCACGATAGAAAATATTGATATTTATTAAACATGGCAATCCTTCAGCGCATCACAAACTGGCTCGAAACCCACTGGGTGACGCCTGCTTATAGCGGCTGGCTGCTGCTGGGGCTGTCGCTTTGCTTCTTTGGGGCAGCAACCAATACAATGGCGGGCTGGCTCTATGTGATGAGCGGGGTCATGTTCGCGATGCTGCTAATGGGTGCAATCTTGCCGGAAAGAGCACTGCGCGGAGTTCGAGTGCGTCGTCGTCCGATCGCTCCGGTTACAGCGGGAGATGCTTTGGCGATCGAGATGGAAATCGAAAATCAGACCCATCAGGCAAAAACGCTGATTCAGCTTCAAGACGGTCTGCCTGCTGAATTGGGTGCGCCTGCAAGAACGGCGATCGAGCTGATTCCGCCCCAGGGAAGTTTTGTTTGGCGATATGAGTGCCCAACTTCGCAGCGGGGAGTTTATCGCTGGCGGACGATCGAGCGACGCACTGCGGCTCCAGTGGGGCTGTTTTGGTGTCGGCGGATTCAGAAGATCAAAGCCGCTGCAATCGTCTATCCGACGGTATTGCCCTTAACCCAGTGTCCGATCGTCGATGCAATGGGGCAAGACAATCATCCACAGGTGATGAATGCCTACCACACTCGGAATGCCAGCCAGGACTTAACCCGAACCCTGCGCCCTTATCGATCGGGGGACTCAATGCGACTGATCCACTGGCGCACCAGCGCCCGCTATGGTGATCTGCGCGTTCGTGAACTGGAAACCGATACTGGCGGACAGGAAATAATTGTGGCATTGGACAATGGAATGCCAGGCACTTCTTCCGCTGGGGACCCCCTCTGGGAAGCGGCAGCATTTGAACAGGCGGTCGTTGCAGCAGCTTCGCTTTTCTTTTATGCGCTGCGCCGTCAGACGCGGGTGAGCCTGTGGACGGCATCTGGTCAAGTAAGCGGAGAACAAGCAGTGCTGGAAACGCTAGCAGCCGTGCGGTTTGATGAATCTTGTGTAAGCAATCGCCCTAAGCAACCCCTGCTGTGGCTAACACAAAATCCAAATTCACTCCATCAGTTGCCGGAGGGAAGCCGCTGGCTGCTCTGGCAGCGATCGAGCCTTGCTTGCTCAAAAAACGGGCTAAAAACCAGTAATTTAGGGCTGGTAATTCAACCCGATTTCCTCGTCGGGAAAACTGCTTCACATCGATCGCTGCAACTCCAACTTCAAGAGGCAATGTGATGACCGAGTCGATTCCGCCTGAATTTTGGCAGGGCGTAGAGCAATTTAACCAGGGACAGTTTTACGATTGCCACGACACCCTGGAGGCGCTCTGGATGGAGTCGGGCGAACCCGATAAAACCTTCTATCAGGGCGTGCTGCAAATTGCTGTGGCACTTTATCACCTGAGCAATCGCAATGCACGCGGCGCAATGATCTTGCTGGGCGAAGGCATGAATCGGCTGCGGCGATATGAGCCTGTTTATTCCGGGATTGATGTCTCGAATCTGGTAGACGAGAGTGAGAGCTTGCTTGCCACCTTGCACAATGCCTCGATCGATCGCATTGCAGAAATGGCGGTTCAGGTTCAGCGCATAACTGAAGGGAGCATAACTGAAGAGAGTTTGACTGAGGGAAAAATAGCCTGTGATTTTCCGCTGCCGCGCATTTCTGCCGTCACCTGATGTCTGCTGGTGTCGAATGAGGCGATTGGAATAGCCAGAGTAGACAGATCAGCGCTTACTGTGACAGGATAGGGGCGACTTCTAGCGATCGTCAGGCATCCGGGGAGAACTGAAACATTTCAAGCTTGCCTGCGTCTGAAGTCGGTAGACGAGTTCCCGCTTTTGCAGTACGGTTAGCAATAATTATTTTGCATTTACCTTGCGCTGGTTTTTCCAAAGCTGTTGACCGTTTGGTATTGTCGTTCTTTACTCAACTGCGATTATCAAAGCTATGGTGTCTCCTCGACAGCCTCGATTAACTCCGCTCCACCGTCTTAGCTTAACTGCACTCTCGGTTGCTGCTCTGCTGGGCACGATTACTGCTCCAACGGCTCAAAGTGCAGCGCAGGCACAAGCATCCGGCAACCAGGCACTGACGCTGCGATCGGATGTTCAGGAAGCCAATTCTGTGACAGGTGTGATTACGGCGCGGGGCAATGTGCAAATCAACTATCCGGCACGCCAGATTCAGGCAACGTCAGTGCAGGCGCAGTACTACAGCCGGGAACGACGCATTGTGTTAAGCGGCGATGTCTATGTGCTGCAAAACGGCAACAGTTTGCGCGGCGAGACAATTACTTATCTGATCGATGAAGGGCGGTTTGTGGCATTGCCGCCGAGCGGACAGCAGGTTGAATCAATTTACCTGGTGCAAGACCCCAATCCCACCAGCACGCCCGGTGCAACAGCTACCCCTGCTGCAACTGAAGCAGAATCTTTCGACCCGAAAGCGGAATTTAAAACACCGATTAGCCCTCCTTAGTCCAGCGTTAGCCCAGGAAGTCAGCAGATGCCGATCGATTTATTCCGATGGCTTCATAGCGAGAATTGCCCCGCTTGCTCAATCTGTTGGTAAACGTCCTGTTGGTAAACAGCGGTAAAGGCGACTGATAAAAGCTGGACAAAAGCGGATTGATAAAACCTGTAAGGACTGTTGATAAAATCAAGACCATCCCCCGCCTCACTGGTATTTCTTTCTCACGAGCAAGTCCTTGAAGATTGTACTGGATAATATTCATAAGTCTTATGGAAAACGCGAGGTAGTCAGCCGCGTCTATCTTTCAGTTGGGAGAGGCGAAGTCGTCGGGCTGCTCGGACCAAACGGAGCTGGGAAAACCACAACGTTTTATATTGCAACAGGTCTGGAAAAGCCGGATCAGGGAAAAGTCTGGTTGGACGATCGCGACATCACAACGCTACCGATCTATGAGCGTGCCCGGTTAGGGTTGGGCTATCTGGCGCAAGAGCCGAGCGTATTTCGCAATCTCAGTGTGCGGGATAACCTGCAGCTCGTGATGGAGCAGACCCGCATTCCCCGGCAGGAGCAATCTGGACGGCTCCATGAGCTATTGAAAGAGTTTCGGCTAGAGCGGGTTGCACAAACGCTGGGAGGACGAGTTTCAGGGGGAGAGCGTCGCCGCACCGAAATTGCCAGAGCGCTGGCAGCAGGCATCGAGGGACCCAAGTTCTTGTTTCTCGACGAGCCTTTTGCCGGAATTGACCCGATCGCCGTTGCCGAAATTCAAGAAATTATTGCGAACCTGCGCGATCGCAACATGGGCATTCTGATCACCGATCACAACGTTCGAGAAACCCTGGCAATCATCGATCGCGGCTACATTATGCGAGACGGGCAAATTCTTGCTTCGGGCAGCGCTGAAGAGCTGTATGCGAACCCACTGGTGCGTCAATACTACCTGGGCGATAGCTTTCAAATGTAGTGTCTGGAGATTGGAATTTGAATCAAGTAAAGGCGTTTTGCCTGCACCTGGAAGAATAGCCGCTCCATCTTCCAAATCACAGACGGCAAACCGAATTTGATATAACTTGTTTGGACTGCTTGTTGGATTGCTCTAGCTTCTGCCGATCGCACCTATGACTGCCAGCTCCCTAAAATCACCTCGTTCTTCGCTCCGCCTGCCGCAATTCTTTTCGGTGATGGATCGCTACATTACAGGGGAGCTGATTCTGCCGTTTCTGTTCGGCGTGGGAGCGTTTTCTTCGCTGGGCGTGTCGGTGGGAGCACTGTTTGATTTGATTCGGCGGGTGACAGAGGCAGGGCTGCCTTTATCGATCGCCTTTCAGGTGCTGGCGCTCCGGTTTCCCGAATTCGTTGCCTACGCCTTTCCGATGTCTACGCTGCTAGCAACGCTAATGACCTACAGCCGCCTCTCCAGTGATAGTGAATTGATTGCCCTGAAAGCCTGTGGGGTGAGCGTCCTGCGGATGCTGGTTCCAGCACTCATGCTTTGTCTGGCTGTTACGGGGCTAACCTTTGCTTTTAATGAGCTGATTGTGCCTGCCGCCAACTTTCAAGCTACCCAGACGCTTGCCAGAGTCCTGAATGAAGACAATCCCTCGTTTCAAGAACACAATATTCTTTTTCAGGAATTCCAGCCCGTTAGAAAGAGGGATGGCGAAGTCAAAGATGAATTAGCCCGGCTGTTCTACGCTCGCGAGTTTGATGGCGAGCAAATGAAGGCTTTGACGATTCTGGATTTTTCTCAGGAGGGGCTGAGCCAAATTGTCAGTGCAAGATCAGCACAGTGGAACCCATCTCAAAAAACCTGGGACTTCTCCGACGGGACGATCTATGTTGTTTCCCCAGACGGCTCCTTCCGCAATATCGTCAAATTCGACAGCCAGCAGCTTCAGTTGCCCCGTACCCCGCTCGATCTGGCTGAAAGGCGTCGAGACTACAACGAGATGAACATTGCCCAATCACTGGATTATCTGGATCTTCTGCAACAGTCTGGCGATACGGAAAAGATTCGGAAGCTGAGGGTGCGGATTCAGCAGAAATACGCGCTGCCCTTTGTCTGCGTTGCCTTTGGCTTGGTGGGCGCAGCGTTGGGAGCTAGCCTGGAGCGTGCAGGACGAGCAACTAGTTTTGCCATTAGTATCGTGATTATCTTTACCTACTACTTGCTGGCAGTGGTCTGTGGCTCGATCGCCCAGGTAGGCACGATTCCTCCGGTTCTGGGTGCATGGCTGCCTAATTTGTTTGGTTTAGGAGCAGCAGCATGGCTGATTTTGCGATCGTCTCGCTGAAGATCCGGATAGAGGCTCAAAATCTAAGGTTCAGAAAATAAGGTTCAGAAAAGTTTAGAAAACGACAAGGCTAGGATTGGGCAAAACTTTGTTACAAGCTGCAATTTCCTATTGAGGATCGTCTAGTGAGGACTGCTTAATGTTACCCAGACCGAAACCCCCTCAACCGTCATCCCCGCGTCAACTTCTAGTCTTTCAACACCCCATCTTCTGGGGCACAGCGTCAGTGCTGGTGCTGTCGGGCTTGTTTCTGATGGAATTCTGGCAGCCGCGATTCCCCTGGGGAATTGCAAACCAGCCAACGCCAAACCTCAACAGAGCAGAGCCAACCCAGCCTAACAATCCTCTGCGCTATCAAGGCTCTCCCAGTGCTGCTGGCAGTTTCAGCGATGGAGGACTGCCTGTGCCACCTGCGCTTCCCGGTGCATCAACCGTCCCAATTCCCAACTTGCCGACCGCCACTGACCCTGCCCTGCTGCCGCTGCCTGAGCGATCGCCTCAAGAACAAACCAGTCCCTCTAGCACGGCTCGTCGCCCGTCATCCTTTAGCCCCGGTGTGAATCGTCGCCCCGATCGCGATCGATCGACTGACCTGTATAATCCGACGGGTATTCCCATGCCCGAAAGCTGGCAGAGGCGATCGATGAGCCGTCCGCAGACTGCAATTGGAGCTTCAGTGGTTGAGCCTGCTGAGCCATCGCCTGAATCAGCCGAGGGGTCACCCGTTAGCCCCCTTCAGTCAGCCCTCGATCGCGTTGATGCTGCAAATTCGCCTGTCCTTCCCCAGGTTCCAGGATTGCCTCAGTCTCCCGGACAAGCCGGAATCGCGCCGCCTGTTCCAACGCAACCCACTGTGCCCTATCCTCAGTCCACGCCGAGCACAGCCGGATACACGACACCTCCAGCCTTCCGCACGCCTGAGAACACATCGCCCTTTTACAGCTCCCCTTCCAGTTCCCCAGCCAGTCCCTCTTCCAGTTCCCCAGCTTTCAATCCGGCTCAGCCTGGAATGGTTGATAACTCCCTGACAACACCCTCAACGCCAATGGCTTCCCCATCCGGGTATCCTCAATCTAATTCTGGGCAAACGCTTGGGGGGCGAGACATTAATACGTTTGCCAATCCCTAGTCAGAAGTTGGAAGCCAGGGAAATTTGGGGCGCGGCGCGGTGCTTTCTGGTGCTTTCTATAGAGGCGATCGATTGAGTAGCATAGAGATAGCAGTACTAGAGACAAGGGCAGATTTCAGACCTGCCCCTATGGAATCTGCATTTTTTCTTTCAGTCGCTCCGACGGCTAATCGTCAAAATGCCGCACGATCGCCTCGGCAAACTCTGAGCATTTGAGCGGTGGTTCAACAGGGGGTTCCATCAGGCGTGCCAGGTCGTAAGTTACTTCTCGATTTGAGATAGCGGCTCCAATGCCCTGCTTAATCAAATCAGCCGCTTCCTGCCAACCCAGATATTCCAGCATCATCACACCCGACAAAATGACCGAGCCGGGATTGATCCGATCGAGTCCGGCGTGTTTGGGAGCTGTGCCGTGGGTGGCTTCAAAAACCGCACAGGCATCGCCGATGTTTGCGCCCGGTCCCATGCCCAGTCCACCCACGATCGCAGCGGCTGCGTCTGACAAGTAATCGCCGTTCAGGTTCATTGTTGCCAGAATTGAATACTCATCTGGGCGGGTCTGAATCTGCTGAAAGATGCTGTCTGCAATGCGATCGTTCACCATTACCCTGGTTTTCCACTGTCCGTTGCCGTGGGTAGACCAGATTTCGTCCAAAACGGACTGCACCTCGCGACACACCTGCGCCTGCTTTTCAGGGGTCAGCGCGTCGTATCCCGGTTCGATCTGCCGCGCATTGTCTTCGATGCTCAAGTGAGGATTCCGCTCTTTGTTGCTGATAATCCAGGACTCGCGCTCGGTAATGCATTCCTGCCGAAACTCGCTTTTTGCCAGCTCATAGCCCCAGTCTCGAAACGCGCCTTCGGTGTACTTCATAATGTTGCCCTTGTGAACCAGCGTCACCATTTGCTGCGCCGGGGGCAACCGCAGCGCATGACGAATTGCCCGTCGCACGAGTCGCTGAGAACCCGTTTTGCTGATGGGCTTAATGCCAATGCCTGCATCCAGCGGAATCTGTTTTTTGCCATGTTCGGGCGTTGCCGGAATTAGATCTTCGTTCAGCAGCTTGATCAGCCGCGTCCCGACTTCGCTGCCCTGTTTCCACTCAATGCCCAGGTAGATGTCCTCGGTGTTTTCCCGGTAGACGATCACATCCAGCTTTTCGGGTGTTTTGTGGGGTGAGGGCGTGCCTGCATAGTACTTACAGGGGCGAATACAGGCATACAGGTCGAAGATTTGGCGCAGGGCAACGTTAAGCGATCGAATACCGCCGCCGATCGGGGTTGTCAACGGTCCTTTGATCGCCACACCGTATTCACGAATTGCCGTCAGAGTGTCTTCAGGCAAATACTGATAAGTTCCGTATAGTTCGCAGGCTTCATCTCCGGCATATACTTTGAACCAGACGATTTTACGCTTGCCGCCATAAGCTTTTTCAACTGCGGCATCAAACACGCGCTGAGCAGCGGGCCAGATGTCTACGCCTGTGCCGTCACCGCGAATGAAGGGAACGATTGGATTATCGGGAACGATCGGCTCTCCATCTTTGAAGGTAATTCGTGTTCCGGTGGTGGGCGGTTGAATTTTCTCGTACATAGCCTGCGGCATCTCCTCGTTGTTCGTTGTCGAATCAAACTTGTCTTGTCTAAACCTTGCTGTGGGGCAAACTTCTAATCCAACTCAACCCAAGCTTGCTTTGCTGTAGTAAATTGAACAGGAAATCGAGATTAAATGACGCAGTCAGACCCAGATAGTATGAACAGATTAGCGACATCAGGAATTCCTGAACTGGCAAAACTGGTTTAACTTGCGATATGGTCTTCTCTGCTCACAAAAAAATATTGTTCAGGCTTGCTAGGATCAATTCATTTCAAGGAGAATCTGAAGAAGACTTGCCTGCCAGCGCCAGACCTTTCCTCCTGAAGCAGGAATTTTTCTGAAGATAAGCCGACTGCGTCTCCTAGTCCTTGCCCGATCGTACCCTGCGGATTATCCATCGCCTGAATGAAACGCATTCTAATCGTCGATGATGATATCACCTTAAGAACCGCCCTGATTCGCTATCTCAGTAATCGAGGCTATTCGGTTGAAGATGCGGGATCAGGTGCAGAAGCCCTGCTGCTCTTTGAGCAAGCCCCTCCCGACCTAGTTGTGTCTGATGTGGTCATGCCGGGAATGGACGGGCTGGAGTTTTGCCGTCGCCTGCGAGCAAGTCAATCTGGGCAGCTTGTGCCGTTCATCTTTTTGTCCAGCCGTAAGGAAGTAGACGATCGCATTCAGGGACACCAGATGGGAGCCGACGATTACGTGGTGAAGCCCTTTGACCCCAAAGAATTAATTGCCAAAATTGAGGCACAGCTCGAACGATCGCGCCGGATTCATGCAGAAATCTCGCGGCTGGCTCAGCACTCTCAGCAGGCTGCACCCCAAACAGCCCCTGTCGTCAGACCCAATCCGCTGCCGCTAACGCCCGCCGAAGAAAAGGTGTTTTGGGAAGTTATTCAAGGCTTTACCAACAAGCAGATTGGCGATCGACTGTTTGTGAGTCCTCGCACTGTGCAGACCCATCTCAGCAACATTCTCAGCAAACTCCAGCTTGAAAGCCGCTCCCAGCTTATTCGCTACGCCTTTGAAAGAGGTTATCACCCACCTGTCAGCGCCGATAGATTTTCCTCAGAACACTGATCTGGCTGCAGCGGGCTGCGAGGAATTGTACCTTTGTCAAATTTCGCTTTTCTCGGCTGCGGTCGGCATCGAGCTTCACTCGCGTATTAAAGTGGAAGAAAGCCCTGGGGTGAAAATCAGGTAAGATAGCTCCGCTCGCCTGGTTTTTTGTTGCCGTTCTCCTGTGTTTTTTTGAGTTCATGCCTGACGTACAGCCGTTTCTTGATTCTTCCACTCACCCTAGTTTCCCTGATTCCTCGGTTACAGCCGATATGACTGATTTTATCGATCGCCTCAAAGCCGAATCCCTGAAAAACAAGCTACAGCTCGTTCAGGAAGCTGCAGGTGCAGGAGAAACAGGACTTGATGCGCTCATGAGCTACCTCCTGGAGCAACAGCCCGGCTTAAGCCAGTTCTGGGCAGATTCTGATTCGGTCAAGACTTCAGCCGCTACCCTAGCCGGAAATTCAGCCGGAATTGTCGAAGGCAAAATTTATCAAACGCTGGTGCAGTCTAACGCTCCCAAAGCCAAAGAGTTTTTGCAAACCCACTTTCCCCAGGGCTTGTTGCCGCTTGCTTCTGAACGCGAGATTGACTACAGCACCCTCCAGACGCTTCTAGCAGGACAGCAGTTTGAAGCAGCCGATCGCCTGACGCTCGAAAAACTCTGTGAACTGGCGGGAGCTTTGGCAGTCCAGCGGAAATGGCTCTACTTTACTGAGGTCGAAAAGTTTCCTGTGACTGACCTGAAGACGATCAATGCCCTCTGGCGCGTTTATTCCGAGGGAAAATTTGGATACTCGGTTCAGCGCGAGGTCTGGTTAAGCGTCAGCAAAAACTGGGAAAAGCTGTGGTTCCAAATTGGCTGGAAAAATGGCAATAGCTGGACGCGCTACCCGCAAGAGTTCACCTGGGATCTCACGGCTCCAAAAGCGCACCTGCCGCTATCCAATCAGCTTCGTGGCGTTCGGGTCATTGCAGCCCTGCTCACCCATCCCGCCTGGACGACGTGACTAGCCTCCTCATAACTTACTCATTAGTCTCCCTGACGCTGCTTGCCTTGCCTGCCGTTCCTCCTATTTGCATTCCAGGAGCGGAAACTACAGGATTGGAGTCCCTGTTGCCGATCGCCTGTCCAGCCAGCCAGCCTGTTGTCCAGGCACTTTGAAAGTTAAAGCCACCTGTGATCCCGTCGATATCCAGAATTTCTCCTGCAAAGTACAAGCCAGGGCAGCAGCGGCTCTCCATCGTTTGGAAATTGACTTCTTTAAGCCGAACTCCGCCACAAGTGACGAATTCTTCTTTGAAGATGCCCTTCCCTTTTACAAACAGTTCCGTCTGCGTGAGCTGCTGAATCAGCCGATGCATTGCCTGCTTTGAGAAGTCCGCCCAGCGATCGGTTTCATCAATGCCTGCTCTCATCACGAGAAACTGCCAGAGGCGGCGCGGCAGGTTGAAGGGATTTTGAGCCGCGATCGATCGCCTGGGAAATTCAGTCTTGACTGCTAGCAGTGCCTGTTTCACGGCTTCGGTAGTTTCTGTGGGCAGCCAATGAATTCGCACAATGGCTTCGTAACGATGCTGCTGCATTTTGCGTGCGCCCCAGGCTGAGAGCTTCAACACTGCAGGACCACTCAGCCCCCAGTGAGTGATCAGCACCGGCCCCACTTGCTCAATGGGCTTTTCCTCCGGCACAAAAAGCTGCACTTTCGCAGACTCCACCGCTACTCCCGCCAGTTCACGAAGCTGCGGGTCGGGAACATTGAAGGTAAACAGCGACGGCACCGGAGGTTCAATATGATGCCCCAAACTTCGAGCAATCTGGAACCCTTGCAGACTGCTGCCGCTTGCTAGCAAAAGCCGATCGCCCCTGATTTCCTTACCAGACTTGAGCGTCAGGACAAACTGATGCCCCTCCTGGATGATGCGGTTCACAGGCGCAGAAGTATAGATTTGCACGCCCGCCCGCAGTGCTGCTTGAGTCAGGCAATCTACGATCGTCTCAGAATTATCGGTCATGGGAAACATTCGCCCGTCTGCCTCGGTTTTTAGCGTCACGCCACGTTTGGCAAACCAGGCGATCGTGTCTTTGGGCTGAAAGCGAGTGAATGCACCCCTCAAGGCTTTGCCACCCCTGGGATAAAACTGAATTAAAGCTGCTGGATCAAAGCAGGCATGAGTGACGTTGCAGCGTCCACCTCCAGATATTCGGACTTTGCTGAGCGGCAGTGAGCCTGCCTCAAACAGCGTTACTTCAGTGTGAGGATAAGCCTCAGCGCAAACGATCGCTGCAAAAAATCCGCCTGCTCCTCCACCCACCACTAAAACCTGAAGCGGGCAAGAATCTGTAGCACTTCGTGAATTTTTTATAAAACCTTTCATAAAAATAAAATCTTGAAAATAAGCACAAAAATAAGCATAAAGGATGACATGCCAATCGAGCGTCGTGGGAATACTAGGTGCCAGAATGCCGCCAAAACTGTCGATGCAGCGCATCTATTTCTACCCTAGCGTTCCTGCGGCTTCATAGTTAGCGTTCACTTGAACGGAGATTAAGGAGATTAAAGGAAGGTTTGAGTATGTCACTTGAAAAGCTCCAGCCTGCGAACCCTCGCGATGTCAGCGTTTATGCGCCTTACTATCAGGGACGCAAGCGGAGCGCCCTACCGCTCGCCATCAGTTTATATCAGGTTGGTAGCCTGGAAGGTTCTCGCAAAATTGAGGGCGGCGAGAGCATTCCCTTTGTCGCAAGCTGGAACGTCTCTTCGATTCCGGCAGATTTAACTCGCTGTCGGCTTCAGTTTGATAACAATGCTGACCTAAGCTATGAAGTCATGCTGGCAAACTTCGAGTTTGTCGATTTTCTGATCGAGCTGCTGTTTATCTACAAAAGTTCGCGGAGTGCTGATTTTTCCCAGCCCTTCTATCGCAGGCTGCTGCGGCTGGATGATTAGTACTTTTCCAAAAATTTACGCAGTCCTAACAGATAAAGTGAATCAAACATAAATACAATGAATAGGATGTCCAACGGGTTCTCGTAGAAATCATTGATTTGCTTATGAAGGGCTAATAAAGCCTCTTCGAGAATTGGACATCGGGATTGTTTTCAGGAGTTAGGGCGTGCCAAAGTCTGCAAAATATCTGTTAATTGGGTCTTCTGAAGCTTATAGCGGTAAGTCAGCCATGATTTTAGGGATGGCGCATCAGCTTCAGCAGAAAGGACTCAAAATTGCCTATGGTAAGCCGATCGGGACTTGTCTGAATGAAGATTCGCCCGGTCAGCCGATCGAGGAAGACGTGCATTTTTTGGCAGAAACCCTCAAACTCCCGCAAGAAAATGTGCTGCCGATGCTGCTGCCGCTGGATGAAGCGACCATTTTCCGTCGAATTGCTGGGAACGACACCACAAACTACCAGCAGCTTTTACAGCGCTACGCCGCCCCTGCCGGAGTCGATCTTGTTCTGCTAGAGGGTACTGGAACGCTGGAAGAAGGCAAACTGTTTGATCTGGCAGTGCCGCAAATTGCTCAAGCGTTAGATTCGCCCGTAGTGCTGGTCAGCCGCTTTCGGTCTGCGCTGGTCGTTGACAGTCTACTGGCAGCAAAAGTGCGGTTGGGCGATCGGCTGGTAGGCGTGCTCATTAACGACATCCCGCACGATCAGGTTGCGATCGTGGAAAATCAGATTCAGCCATTCCTGCACCGTCACGGGATTGAAGTTCTGGGACTGCTGCCGCGCAACGATCTGCTGCGGAGTGTTAGCGTTGCCGAGCTTGTGCATCAGCTTGGAGCAGAAGTCCTCTGTCGTCCCGATCGCCTGGACTTGATGGTGGAAAGCCTGAAAATTGGCGCGATGAACGTGAACTCAGCCCTGGAATACTTCCGCAAAGGACGCAACATGGCAGTGGTGACTGGGGGCGATCGAACTGATATTCAGCTTGCTGCCCTGGAAACCTCGACGCAATGTCTGATTCTCACCGGGCATATGCCACCTTCCCAAACGATTTTGAGTCGCGCCGAAGACCTGGAGATTCCGATTCTATCGGTAGATCTGGACACGCTCACCACGGTTGAAATTGTCGATCGCACCTTTGGACAGGTTCGTTTGCACGAGCCGATCAAGGTTCATGCGATTCAGCAAATGATGGCAAAGCACTTCAAGGTCGATCGTCTTCTCACCAAACTGGGCTTAGATCCAGTCGCGACACTGTAGCTGCTGATGCCACACCCTCAAACTCTCCCTGCCAAATTCCTAGACCAATCTCCAGCGCTATCAGCCAGATTAAAGGGTTCTGAGGATTGAGTGATTGCTCCTGATACAGCCCTCCTTCGAGCTTGAAATAGCGAAAACGCTGTGTACAGCGGCTGTAGATAATGTAGTGCGGAACGCGCAGCAGTTGCTCATAAACTTCAAACTTACCGGGGGGTTTCTCGATTGCTGCTTCTGTTCCAAGATGCTTGCTTCAGTAATGCTGGGTGAATCATCGGGAATCTGGTTGATCTCTGTAGAACCGTCCCAGATCCTCTGCTTCTGTTCCGGGCGAAAGAAACTCCACAACCACTTCGGGCGATCGTCCCTCTTGCCAGATCACAAAGCTCCGACGTAAATCTTTGTCCTCATAGAGGCGCGGCACACCAACCACCAAAAACCAATCCGATCGCTTGTGCTAGCGGGGGTGGTTGACATCGTAGTAAAGATTCAGGTCTGAAGCGGTGAAACACTGGTTGCGGCTGTATTGGCTCAAATACAGCGTGCGGCTCAATAGCTGGGGCTGGAGGTCGTGAAATTCGTCGGGCAATCCTGGCTCCTGGGGATCTTCGCTGGGCAGGTCATACATTGTCGGCAAAGTTTCCCTTGGCGATCGAGGGGGATCGGTTTGGACGATCGAGGGGCGAGTGTTGGAAAACATGGCAAGCTCAGCGAGGAGTTTAGACGTTGCCTCTAGTTTAATTTTGTTCGTCGTCCTTGAATTACTAATCAGTCGGTTGGAACCGCTTCTGGCTGCGCTGCTCCGGTTGCCTGGGTGCCATTAAAGTATGCTTCGAGCACCTGGCGCACCATCGGGGCTGCCACTGAGCCACCGCCACCACCAGAGTTTTCGGCAAAGGCAATGACCACAATTTCAGGTTTGCTGGTAGGTCCATATGCGCCAAACCAGGCGTGGGACTTGCGAGGCGGATCTTCGGCTGTGCCGCTTTTTCCTGAGATGGGCGGCAGCGTAGGGACGTTGAGTGCAGTTCCCGTACCGCTTGTGATCACCTGCCGCAGCCCCTGATCCAGAATTTGCATGATCTCTGGGCTGATATTGAGGGATTCGCGCCAGCGATCGATCTGGTTATCCATCATTAAATGCGGCTTGACCCGATAGCCACCATTGGCAGCAACCGCAAACATAACCGCAACCTGCAGCGGCGACGACTGCATATAGCCCTGCCCGATCGACATATTGACCGTATCTCCCACATACCAGGGTTCTTGAAGCGCTTTTTCCTTCCAGGCTTCATCAGGGACAAGTCCGGGCGATTCTTCAGCGGCGATCTCGATGCCTGTCTTCTCACCAAATCCAAAGCGGCGCGTCCACTGAATCAGCGGCTCCTCACCCATACCCAGCGCGGTTTGATAAAAGAAGGTGTCGCTGCTCCACGCCATTGCTCCCGGAAAGTCAAGCGGACCAAAGCCTGCCCGGTTCCAGTCCCAGAACTGAATGCCGCCAACCTCTACATAAGGATAGGTGGGCAGCACGGTTCCCAACGGAAATTTGCCCGATTTGATCGCCGCAACGGTCGTCACAATCTTGAAGGTACTGGCAGGCGGATACCCCTGCAGAGCGCGATTCACAAACGGAAAATCGAGTCCCTGAAGCTGCTTCCACTGCGCATCGGTAATCCGAGTCGAAAACAGGTTTGGGTCAAAGGCTGGACGGCTTACCATCGCCAGCACTGCTCCGTCGCGGGGATCGATCGCCACAATTGCCCCTTTGCGATCGCCTAACGCCCGCTCTGCCGCACGCTGCACATCCAGATCCAGGGTCAACTGCACATCATTTCCGGCTCTGGCAGGTTTTTCGCCCAGCACCCCCAGCACCCGCCCGGCTCCGTCTACCTCAACCTGCTGTCCGCCCCACTCACCGCGCAGTTGCCGCTCAAAGGCTGCTTCCACCCCCATTTGCCCGATCACATCTCCCAGGCGATAGCCCTGATCCTGCTTTGCCTTCAGGTCTTCGTCGCTCATTTCACCCGTATATCCCAGCACGTGAGCCGCCAGGTCGCCATAGGGATAATTACGAACCGCTTCCGCTTCGACCTGTACGCCCTTTAATTCCTGGCTAAATTCTGCCAAAGCCGTGACCTGTGCTGGACTCAAACCTCGCGCAATTCGCAGCAAAGCGGGAGAATCATAGCCTGCCTGCTCCAGACGACTTTCGATCGTCTTTTGGGGAATATTCAGCAGCTTTGCCAGACGCGGCACGATCACTGCCCACTGCTGCTTAGAGTTCGAAATGGGCCACAGAAACACCGCATAGGAAAGACGGCTCCCTGCCAGAATTCTGCCCCGACGATCGAGGATTTTGCCGCGCTCAGGCTGGCGGGGGATCAGACGAATGCGATTATTATCGGCAAGCTGACGGTTGCGTTCGCCCTGAAAAAGCTGAAGATAAGCCAGACGAGTGCCAATTCCGCCCAGAAGAATCAAGCTAATCAGCAGCATCACAAGCACCGATTGATACTGACGCCCCACCGTGCGGGCATTCTGTCGGGAGTTAGGGCTAGGTGCAACCAAGGGCGATCGATTCATAAGCAGAATATAAGGTGGACGGCACTTAAGCTATGCTAGGGGACAAGCGAACCTGGGTCTAGGGTTTGGTCTGCTGCTCAATCTGCTTCAGAACAAACTGCAAGTAGCTTGTGTGTAGGAAAAATTTCCAGGAAGAATTTGTCAGAACAATAAATTGACCAAAAATTGACTAGATTGACCCATATTGAGACCAAAATTATTGAAACTAAAGTAACTCAACTAGAGCAATTCATTGAAAATGGGCTTAGAGAGTGTTTTAAAGGTCGCTGCTGCGACCCGAACCGCCGCCTCAATCTCCCAACGATTCATTGCCGCACTCAAAGTGCGAGGGGGGACGTTGAACCAGCAATACGGATCGGAAGTCCCCCACTTATAACTTGCTGCTCCGGTCGGAGCGAGTTGGGGGGCAATACAGCACTTTTGAGACGTTTCAAACATCCTCTTATATCAACTTCCTGTGAAGCGGCATAGATGTAGGGCGTGTTAGCGCAGCGTAACGCACCTCAATCCCTCTGCCATCATGCGTTAGCGTAACGCATCCTATAATTCTATGCAGCTTCAAACCGATTTGGTATTATCAGGAATTTGTTAACCAAGATTTAGTCTAACTGTGTTATCCAAAACACAAGTCAACGGAAACATGGGCTGAAATACTATCTGGAATATCTGGAAAAAAGAGGAAATTTGCCGATTATGTCTCAGACCGTTGCTCAAGACCGAAATGCGTCCCAGACAGATACAAAGCTAGACGTTGAACTGCGAAAGGTGTTCAAAGTCTATAACGGGGAAACTGCCGTTCGCGGCATTGATCTGAACATTCGGCAGGGTGAATTTTTTAGCATTCTCGGTCCGTCGGGCTGTGGCAAAACGACAACGCTGCGCATGATTGCCGGGTTTGAAGAACCCACTGGGGGAGAAGTGCATATTCGGGGCGAACTTATGACCAATGTGCCCCCTTACAAGCGACCTGTCAACACCGTCTTCCAGAGCTATGCTTTATTCAACCATATGACGGTGGCAGACAACATTGCCTTTGGTTTGCGCATTAAAAACTGTAGCCGTTCCGAAGTGCAACAGCGCGTATCAAAAGCATTGCAGCTTGTAAAAATGGAGTCCTTTGCCCGTCGGTATCCGGCGCAGCTCTCTGGCGGACAGCAGCAGCGCGTTGCCCTTGCCCGTGCTTTGGTCAACCGTCCGACTGTGGTGCTGCTCGACGAGCCGCTGGGCGCACTCGACCTCAAGCTGCGAAAAGAAATGCAGGTCGAACTGTCGAATCTTCACCGGGAGCTTGGCGTGACGTTTGTAATGGTGACACACGACCAGGAAGAGGCGTTGAGTTTATCCGATCGCATCGCCGTGATGAATGCAGGCAGACTGGAGCAGGTGGGCAGCCCCAGCGAGATCTATGAAATGCCGCAAACGCCTTTTGTAGCGGACTTTATTGGCGATACCAACCTGTTTCAGGCGCGGGTCGAAACAATTTATCCAGGAATGCTGCAAGCTGTGACTCATAAAGGATTGCGTGTCATGGTGAAACCCCAGGACTCCTGGCAGCAAAACCCGCCAAATGAAATTATGGTGAGCGTTCGCCCCGAAAAAATTCACGTGGGTTCGCTGAGTAGTGAATCCAGCAGTGAATCTATCAATGCATACGAAGGCAAGCTGCGGCACATCATGTATCTGGGAACTCACGTTCATTATCTGGTTGAACTCAGTACGGGCGATCAGGTAACGGTGCTGTTGCCGAACCGCAGCGATCGACCTTTAGAGCTTCACAGTTCCGTTAAGGTGTACTGGTCAGCCGCAGACTGTCTGGCGTTACCTGGTTAGGGATGAAAATTTTCCCTGGCGATTGGTGTGATTGAGTCAGCTTAGCGCGATCGCCCCCAAAAAAGCTGCCAGAAAAGCCGACTGACAGACGATTCGCTTATGCTGTTTTATAAAGGTTCTCCCGTTGCAAACTTATCGCAGTAGGAAGAAATTATGCCGCCAACCTATTCTCACTCGCCCCACCCTGACGGTCGCTCGTCTGCTAGAACAAGCCGCAGAAGATTTTTGCAAACCATGACGGCTGCTGCTTCGAGTGTGGTGCTGACGAACTGTGCTCGCAACCTCTCGAATCCTTCTGCTGCCAACAGTCCCACAGCAGGAAGTCCCAGCCCTGGTGGAAACGGCAACACGCTCTACGTCTATACCTGGGCAAATTATACCGACGAGGAGCTGCTGAAAAACTTTGAGGCAAAAACAGGGATTCGCACCGTCGTTGATATTTTTGACTCGAACGAAGCGATGCTGGCAAAAGTCGAGGCGGGTGGAGCCAATGCCTACAGCGTTATTTTCCCCTCAGACTACATAGTTGCCGAAATGCTCGACAAAGGGCTGCTGACCGAACTCGATCGATCGCGCCTTCCCGGATTAAGCAACCTGAATCCAAAGTGGAGCAACCCGACCTACGATCCCAACAATGCTCACAGCGTTCCGGCAACCTGGGGCACAACCGGGCTGATTTATGATCCGGCAAGAGTAAATGGCAAAACAGTGACTGACTGGAACTTCCTCTGGCAAAACAAAGGCTCGCTAACGCGACGAGTCACGCTGATTAACGACGTGCGAGAAGTGATGGGCGCAACGCTGCGATCGCTCGGCTTCTCCTACAACGCCAAAGACCCCAAGCAGATCGAGCAGGCATACCGCAAACTGGTCGAACTCAAACCTGCGATCGCTTCTTTCTTGACAAACGGCTGGGAAGATCAGCTTGCGAGTGGCGACCTGTCGGTTTCAATGGCGTATTCTTCTGATGCAATTTCGCTCATTGAGGAGCAGTCTTCACTAGAGTATGTGATTCCGCGATCGGGAACCTCGATCTGGACAGACACAATGGTGATTCCCCGATCGGCTCCAAATCCTGATGCCGCCTACGAGTGGATCAACTTTATGCTTGACCCTGCTAATGCAGCGAGCGTGGTAGAGCGGCTCAACTTTGCGACGCCGAACAAAATTGCTTTTGAAAAGCTGCCGACCAACATCAGGAACAATAGCAGTCTGTACCCACCGGAAGATGTGCTTGCCAAGTGCGAAGGCATCTCGCCCGTGCCTCCCGAAGTTGCAGATGTGTACGACAGGTTCTGGACTCAGCTCACCAGCGCCTAGCGTTTCGTTCATTTCAGAATGTCCTTTCAGGTTTGCCGCGATGTCTACCACCATTCCTCCGGTTCCTTCTAGCCTGCCTGACAAGCCTTCTGCTCAAACTTCCTGGCGGCGCAAACTGAATAAATTGGTGCAGCCACTGGTGTTGCTGGCTCCTGCGGGGTTGTGGCTGCTGGTGCTGCTGGTGTTGCCGACGCTGCTGATTTTTGAACTGAGTTTGATTCCGGGCTTTCGTCTGGGTCAGCCTGCGGATGGCTACGGCATTGGCAATTATCTCGAAATCTTTCGTCCGGGCAACCCCTACTTGCAGGTGATTGGACGATCGCTGTTTTTTGCAGTTGGGTCTACGCTGCTGACGCTGTTGCTGGGCTTCCCGGTCGCCTACTGGATTGCGGTCATGGCTCCGGCACGCTGGCGCAATTTGCTGCTGGTCGGGTTTGTGCTGCCTTTGTGGACTTCCTCACTGCTGCGGGCTTATGCCTGGATCACAATCTTACGTCCAACAGGATTGCTCAACAGCATCTTGGGGGCGATCGGTATTCCGGGACAAGACTGGCTAAACCGCAGTCCGGCAGTGTTTATTGGGATGGCGTATAGCTTTTTGCCCTACATGGTGCTGATTCTCTACGCCTCCCTGGAAAAGCTCGATAAACGACTGCTCGAAGCAGCTTCTGACTTGGGGGCTAACCCACGTCAGGCATTCTGGAAAGTCACTGTGCCCCAGACACTTCCGGGCATCGCAGCAGGGGGGCTGCTGGTGTTTATTGCCAGTCTTGGAGACTTTGTTGTGCCGGAACTGCTAGGCGGCGCATCGAGCATGACGATTTCTCGGTTTATCTTCAATCAATTTCTGGGCGCAACCCGCAACTGGGGACTCGGCTCCAGTCTCAGCATGATTTTGATTTTTGCCGTGAGTGTGTCGATCGCCCTCCTGATTAAATATGGCGATCGAGATGCTGTCTAGCCTCTGTCTGAACCTCTGTTTGAACCTCTGTCTAAACCTTTAAAAAACTCGTGAACGATTCGATCGAGCTGTCTCACTCTGTTCTGCTTGTGGAGGAAGATCCTGTGCCGCAACCCTCGAAAGCTAAGCCTCAATTCTCCTGGCAGATGCTGTTTTCCGTGCTGATGTATGGATTCATGTATTTCCCAATTTTGGTGCTGGCGTTTTATAGCTTTAATGCGTCTCGATTTAGCGCAAACTGGGGCGGCTTTAGCTTGCGGTGGTACAGCAGCTTGCTCAACGATGGACGAATTCTCTCTGCATTGGGTGATAGCCTGACGGTTGCCCTGGTTGCTGTTGTGATTTCGGCAGTGCTGGGCACGATGATGGCAGTGGGCTTAGCAAAATTTCGCTTTCCCGGCAAAGGACTTTATCGAGGCGTGTCTTACCTGCCGCTGATTATTCCAGATATTGCGATCGCGGTGGCAACGCTTGTGTTTCTTGTCTCTGTTGCCATTCCTCTGAGCATCTGGACAATTACGGCAGCGCATATTGTTTTTTGTCTGGCGTATATCGCAGTAGTTGTCTCGACTCGGCTATCGGGTCTCAATCCATTTTTGGAAGAAGCAGCGCTCGATCTGGGAGCAAGCCCAATCCAGGCATTTCTCAAGGTGCTGCTTCCTGAACTGATGCCTGCGGTTTTGTCGGGCTGCTTGCTGGCATTTGTGCTGAGTATGGATGATCTGCTCATTGCCAGTTTCACCGCTGGCGGCGGCGCAAATACCCTGCCGATGGAAATCTTTAGCCGGGTGAGAACTGGGGTAAAACCAGATATCAACGCCCTGAGCGTCATCCTGATTCTGGCATCGGGCGTACTGGCGTTTGCCTCGGAATACATTCGATTTAAGAGCACGCAGCGAAAACTGCAAGGATAGCAGGTGTCTAAGCAAATGTTAAACAGGCGATATCGATCGCATCTGCTGACGATAATTCAGGTAATCTTCGGCTGAAATCGTTCGATTACAGAGTTTTAGATAAACTTCGTTCACCCAAGAGACATTGGTTGGAATGCTTTCTAAACAATTATTGTGATGATAATGACTGAGCTGAATTACAGTGATCGCTCTTTCAGTAAGAGAAACATTTAGCGATAGCGCAGATGCAAGCTGAGAAACTTCATTTAAGGGAAACTGAATTAATTGGTCATAGTTAAGAAGATAAGTTGGGTGGCGGCGCGCAAAATAGATTGCTGCAAGATTAAGCTGTAGCCAGAAATGAAGATGACGATCGAGCGTCCAACCCTCCCACTGATGAAAGAGTTTTTGATTAGAACGCAAAAAACCAGAGGGCGATCGAAACACATGGACAATCTGCAGTGAATAGCCCTGCGCTACCAAAACCCATTCCCAAACTGGAAATGTTAGCGAAATTCTTGGATCTTTGATGCCAATAATCAATTCCTGCGAGGCTGTTTTCTCGATTCCCTCGCCGTGCCATTCCTGCTCAATTCGACGACCGAGTTCTGCCTCAATTGCCTGAATTTCTGGCTGTATTTCAGAAGCGAGAAAGTCAGCTTCGAGGGGCAGAAAAAAATCAATATACTGATGACCAAGAGCTTGCACAATTCGATTATTTAGCTCGTTCACCCATTTCAACTCAAAGAAGATCGGGTTGTGATCAAACTGAATAAATCGATCGCGATTTCCAAACTGCACCCCCAACTCTGAAAGCACATGGCTGGTTGCAGAAGTGCCGCTGCGCTGTGCCCCTAAAACAAGAATTGCCCGCTTCACTTGTGCTGTAAGAGAAAAATAAATTTGCTCTTAGCATAGGCAAACGATCCAGGGTTTTGCTATCTGCTCAAAGAGAGAACTCGATGAATTTCCCATCGGCAGACGTTAATTTTCATCGCTCAGGCAGCGTTGTTTCCAGGGTCAGACAGTTGCGTCCGTTGACGCGCAGTCGATACTCAACTCGATCCATCAGACGATTGAGAATCAGCCAGCCATAGCCCCCTTCCTGTTTCTCCTGTGGAATCGGTGGTAAATAGGTGGAAAGGTCAAATCCCTGCCCGTGATCCCAAATTTCAAGCTGGAGATTTCGCGCTTTTAGCTCAACTTTGATCATCACAGGCAGATCAGGCTGATTGCGGTGAGCATGACGAACAACATTGGAGTAGGCTTCGACGATCGCCAGCCGCAGCCGACAGGAATGCCGCTGCCAATCAACCTGTTCCTGAAGTTCCAGTGCAAGCGAGTTCAGCAGCCAGTTCTCAATAATGGTCAAAAACCTCAAGTCGCTGGGAACTTGAATCTCGGTTCTCATACGCTAAAGCACCTCCAGAGTAAGCAGCGTTTGGTCATCATCTTGCACCGGGCACTGACCGCGAATTTCTGCCAGAACGTCATTCAGGTCAAAAGACGATCGCTGACGCAGAATTTCCCAGAGTCCAGCCGATCGCAGTAGCGGCAGGGAAGTTGGGGAACTGTTCGCTCCAGAGAGGCTGTTTTGCGTTGCGACTTCACTCAGCTCAGCTTCAGTAATCCCGTCACTGACCAGCAGCACGACATCGCCCTGATTGAGCATCAGCTTGCCGGACTCTGCCTGCCAGAGCGGTAAGATACCCAGCGGCACACTGCGCACTTTGAGGTAATTGGGTGCGGCTTCCTCCTGATTTGAGCGAGACCAGACGATCGGAAACACATGACCTGCATTTGCATAGATAAATTCTCCAGTTGCCGGGGTGTAGCATCCGAGGGCGATCGTAATCAGGCAGCTACTCCCCACTAACTCTTGAAACAGATTGTGATTCAGCTTTTGCAGCACTTCATCTGGAGTGGGTAGCATCTCCTGAGTCAACTCTCGCCGCAGCAGGGAAATCGTGCTTGCCATGAGCAAAGCTGCTGGAACGCCTTTTCCAGACACATCGCCTACTGCCAGCCAGACGTGACCATCGGGATGCTCGTAAACCTCAAAGAAATCACCGCCAATTTCCTGAGCCGGGATTGTCACTGCCTGAATTCGCGCCTGTTCTAGTTCTGGCAGAGTTTGCCGCAGCAGGCTTGCCTGCACCTGTTGAGCAATTGCAAGCTGCGATCGCATCTGCTCGGTTTGAACCTGAAGCTGCTGATAAAGCTTTGCCTGAGAAAGCGCAAGCGCAACCTGTGCCGCTACGGTTTCAATCAAATCAACTTCCTCGCTTGACCAGGCGTTTCTGCCCAGTAGAAGCAGGACGGCAAGCTGTTCTTGAGCATCACGCGGGTCGCACAGAGGCACAGCAAGCGTATAAACATCTCTTGAATTCGAGGGGAGGATGGCTGGCTTAATGCTGCCGTTGTTTGCGGATGGGAATTGTTGAGATGATAAAACTGGAAATGCTTCTAGAAATGTTTTTGGAGATTCTTCTGATAGAAAATCTGGAAAAGTTTGTGGAAAGCAAAGCGGTTTTTGAGCGGTAGTTTCTAGTGAATCATCTTCGGGAGCAAAGGAAGATTCAATTTCCTGTGTTGGATAAAGCAAGCAGACATCTAGAGCAAAAGTGGTATGAAAGGTGCGAACGATCGCCTGCAAGACAGAACGATAGTCGAGCGATTCTCGAATAGCAGACATGACTTCATTCAAGGCTGATTCGCGTCGCAAGGCACGATGTAGTTCGGCAGTTCTCTGCTTTACAACCTGATAAATTTCACCTGCCTGCTGCACCGTTTGCCGCAGTTCTTCCGGATCCCAGGGCTTGGTGATGTACTTAAAAACTTTACTGTGATTGATTGCGCCAACCAGATCCTGCACATCGCTGTAGCCTGTCAGCAAAATTCGCATCGTATCCGGGAAGCGATCGACCGTTTTGCTCAAAAAATCCGTACCGTTCATTTGCGGCATTCGCTGATCCGAGATGATCACCGCCATTTCACCCGCTTCGTCGAGAAGCTGAAGGGCTTCCAGCGCGCTATTGGCACGATATACCGCAAACGATCGCCGGAACGTGCGATCCAGCAAATCCAAATTATCGGACTCGTCATCCACAATCATTAACGGCAGCTTACCCGATGCAGAATGAGTCATGAAACCAAGACACGAAACGAAAAAACTTAACTGGGATTGTGCCCAGAATTCGCCCAGCCCTAACAGCTTTGCAGCCACAAGTCAGCAACAAGAATCTGAGGTAAGCGGCAGAACAAGGAAGCAATTTGTCGTTTTAACGGTTAGCACACGAACTGTTTGCTCTATTAAACCGATCGAATAATCAAATTTCCCAATTAAGAAGTGCCAATTCCTGTTCTTAAGATTCTGCTGGCAACCGTATGGGATAATGCCAGACAGTCTTAAAATGGGACAGTAGGGTTTGATGGGATTTCTGTATTGGCGCTGTTGCAGTCCTCTACAGAATTTGAACAGGGTGCAGGGAGATAACCCCTGTGTGAGGAAAAGCGCTCACACCCTTTGTTTGTTGCTCATCAATAACGCTACAGGAGTATAGGGTCTAGGACGATGCACAACTTTCTGCCGATCGCATATTTTCAAAACCAATTTGTGCCGTTTAACGATGCGAAGATTTCGATCGCAACCCATGCGTTGCACTACGGTACAGGCGCGTTCGGTGGACTGCGCGGCATTCCCGATCCCCAAAATCCTGATCAGGTGCTGCTGTTCCGGCTCGATCGCCACTGTCAACGCTTGAGCAACAGTGCCCGCTTCCTGCACTACGACTTTCCTGCCGACAAAATCCAGAGCGTCATTGTTGACTTCGTTAAAAAGAATCAGCCGCGCACCTCGTTCTACATTCGTCCATTTGTTTACACTTCTGATTTAGGAATTGCCCCTCGCCTGCACAATATCGACAAAGACTTCTTTGTTTACGGCTTAGAACTGGGCGATTACCTCTCGCCAGAAGGAGTGAGCTGTCGGATTAGCTCTTGGCATCGTCAGGAAGATCGCAGCCTGCCTTTGCGGGGTAAGGTGAGCGGTGCTTATATCACCTCTTCTCTCGCAAAAACGGAAGCTGTTGCTTCTGGCTTCGATGAAGCAATTTTGCTCAACTCCCAGGGGAAAGTGAGCGAGGCATCGGGCATGAATATCTTCCTGGTGCGCAACGGAAGCATTATTACTCCCGGCTTCGATCAAGACATTCTGGAAGGCATTACTCGCGACAGTGTGCTGACGATTGCCCGTGATTTTGGCATTCCTGTGATTGAACGACCCGTGGATAAAACTGAGCTGTTCATCGCTGATGAAGTCTTCTTGAGCGGTACGGCCGCGAAAGTTTCACCTGTTTCCAGAATTGAAAACTATACATTGCCCGCCGATCGCCCCATCACCCTGAAGCTGAGAGAAAAGTTAACTGCTATCACTGAAAATCGTGCGCCGGACTATCAAGACTGGGTGTTTTCTGTGTCGATCGCTTGATTGTTGCACATCCCGCTCTTTCATTGAAGCGGCGTATGGATAGCGACTTTCTCCAGCAGCAGAGCTTTGAGTTTGCCCTCAGCATTGTCCGGCTCTATAAAAAGCTCCAGGCGAGACAGGAGTTGATTATTTCTCCTCAGCTCCTCAGAAGCGGGACGCACATTGGACTGTCTATTGAAGAATGGCTGGTTGCTCCGGCTCAGCAGCAGTCCAAACAAATTGAAATCGCCGAGCAAGAAGCCCGCGAAACTTACTACTGGCTCCGGCTCCTGCAAGCATCTCGTCTGGCAGATGTAGATGTCACTTCAGAAATCGTGCAGGTCAAGCAGCTATTGCATCTCCTGGCAAAGCGTGAATCTTCACAATAGGCAGCTTAAGACGGGGTGCAGGGGTAGAACCGCTGCTTAGGGGCTAGCCCCCACACCCTCTTGTTCTCATCTGATTGCGTAGCGCCATACCTTATCTCATTTATTTCACTAAATTAAGAGCCGATTCGTTGCTGCAGTAAAAATTCTGGGCAGTATAGGGGAACCTCCAGTTTAGCCATTGAGCTTAAATCAGTTGTGCAACAAGCAGTATCTTGGGTTGACCAGGGCTAAGACAGCTTGTCGCTTGTGTGTGCTTAGCTCGATCGACTTGAGGAAGCATCACAAAGATTGACGATCGCTTCATCGACACTGGCAGGTGTCGTGATTAACGCGATTAACGCAATAAACAGTGCAATAAACAGCGCGATGAACAACAATACAAGCCACACTTAACGATAATGAGTCATCACAAAAGAGTGGTTCCAGGTCAGCCACCGCATAGAGTCAAGCTAGGGCAGGCGAAAAGCCCGTTTGTGCATCATCATGGTCGTGGTCACGTTGATGCCAAAGACTATACGAAATTCATCAGATGGACTCCTCGCAATGTTGCGATCGCGGTCTTGCTGTTAGGAGTTCCCTATGTTGCAGTTGTAACTGCTGTTGCCAAGACGCTTTCCTGGATGGCAGCACTCCCTTTTCTGGTTTTGCTCGTTGTTCTGGGTGTGTTTATCGCTGCACTGTACGGATTATCCAGGATGTCGCTGTAATGCTCAAGGAGCATTCTCAGCCTTAGTTGAGAACGTTATGCTGGCGAGTTGGTCTGTGCTAGGTCGATCGTCAACAGTCGTCAACAGTGCTGCCAAAGCTCGACGTGAGCCGAATTAACCTTCTGCCGAAACGATTTCTGGAGGAGCTTCAGTAGAATTTACTTTACTGAGCGGCTCAACCACTTCGCTCGATTGCTTTATAAAGCTCAGCTTGTGATCAGCGACATCAACGACGATCGTATCGCCTTCTATAAAAGTCGTTTCCAGAAGTTTGGTCGCGATCGGATTTTCTAGCTCCTTCTGGATGGCTCGCTTAAGTGGACGTGCGCCATAAACAGGGTCATATCCTATATCGGCAATGTAGTTCTGTGCGGCAACGGTGACTTCCAGATCAATCTTTTGCTCCGACAGCAGACGACGAACTCGTTGAAGCTGAATGCCGACAATTTTTCGCAGCTCCTTCAGGCTAAGGGGATGGAACAGGATAATATCGTCTACCCGGTTCAGAAACTCTGGGCGGAAGTGCGACCGCAGTGCCCCAACTGCCCGTTTCCGCATTTCCTCATACTTGGAGTCATCCCCTGCGACATCCAGGATGTGATCGCTGCCGATATTGCTGGTCATGACGACGATCGTGTTTCGACAATCTGCCAGTCTGCCCTGAGAGTCGGTGATGCGTCCATCATCCAGGAGCTGCAGCAAAATATTAAACACATCGGGGTGTGCCTTCTCTACTTCATCGAGCAGAAGCACCGAATAGGGATGGCGACGAATTGCCTCTGAGAGCTGGCCGCCCTCCTCATAACCCACATAGCCCGGAGGCGCACCGATGAGCCGTGCTACAGAGTTTTTCTCCATGTACTCAGACATATCGAGCCGCACCAGCGCATCGCTACTGTCGAATAAAGCTTCTGCCAAAGCACGAGCAAGCTCGGTTTTACCCACTCCGGTCGGCCCCAGGAACAGAAATGAGCCGATCGGACGACCGGGATCTTTCATTCCCGCACGGGCACGACGAATTGCAGCCGCAACTGCTTCCACAGCTTCATCTTGTCCAATGACCCGCTTATGCAAATACCCTTCAAGCTGCAAGAGTTTCTGACGCTCAGACTCCATCAGGCGATTCAATGGAATGCCTGTCCACTTGGCGACAATTTCGGCAATATCCGCTTCTGTCACCTGTTCTCGTAAAAGGGTTTCGCCGTCTGCCTGAACCTCGATTAGCTGGGCTTCTTTTGCTTCGAGTTCGCGGTGAACCGCCTCCAGCCTGCCGTATTTAAGCTGGGCTGCAGTGTTGAGGTCATAGCTGCGCTCGGCTTTTTCAATCTGTCGCCGCAGGGATTCTTCTTCTTCCTTGAGCGCGTTGATGGCGGCAAGCAACTGCTTTTCTGATTCCCACTGAGAACTGAGCTGATTTTGCTGCGCCTTTAAATCGTTAATTTCCTGGTTAATCCGCTCCAGCCGATCTTTTGCGCTGCGATACACGCCGATCGACACGGCACTTTGCCCTTCCCCTTCCAAAGACAGCTTTTCCATCTCAAGTTGAATCAGCCGCCGATCGATCGTCTCCAGTTCGACAGGCTTGGAAGTAATTTCCATTTTAAGCTGAGCAGCGGCTTCATCGACCAGATCGATCGCCTTGTCGGGCAAAAAGCGATCGGCGATATAGCGATCGGACAGCGTTGCGGCAGCAACCAGGGCAGAGTCAGCAATCTTAACGCCATGATGCACTTCGTAGCGCTCTTTCAGCCCGCGCAGAATCGAAATTGTATCCTCGACCGTGGGCTGACCGACATAAACCTGCTGAAATCGCCGTTCCAGCGCTGCGTCTTTTTCGATATGTTTGCGGTATTCGTCCAGCGTCGTCGCGCCAATACAGCGCAGTTCGCCTCGCGCCAGCATCGGCTTGAGCAGGTTACTGGCATCCATCGTGCCGGAAGGAGAGCCAGCCCCCACCACCGTGTGCAGTTCGTCGATGAACAGAACAATTTGACCTTCGGAACTGGTCACTTCTCGCAGCACTGCCCTGAGACGGTCTTCAAACTCACCGCGATACTTTGCTCCGGCAATGAGCGAACCCATGTCAAGGCTGATCAGCCGACGGTTTTTGAGCGATTCAGGCACGTCTCCGTTGACAATGCGTTGTGCTAGAGCTTCCGCGATCGCCGTCTTACCCACCCCCGGTTCACCAATTAACACCGGATTATTTTTTGTGCGGCGAGAAAGCACCTGCACCACGCGCCGGATTTCTTCATCTCGCCCAATCACCGGATCAAGCTTGCCTGCTTTTGCGGCTTCGGTCAGATCGCGTCCAAATTTTTCCAGCGCCGCATAGCTCGATTCGGGGTTCTGGTCTTTCACCTTCTGGTTGCCCCGCACAGCTTTAATTGCGGCTTCGAGCTGCTTCGTCTCAATTCCCAGGCTGCGAAAGGCGCGTCGCCCCACCCGATCGTCTTCTGCTAGCGCCAGCAGCAGGTGTTCGACCGAAATAAAGTCGTCCTGCATAGCTTTGCGGTTAGCTTCTGCCTTATCCAGCAGCAGATCAAGTCCCTGACCAAGATAAAGCTGACCGTCTGGGACGACCTTGGGCTGACGCTGAGCGAATGTTTCAAGCTGCTGCTTTAGCCGTGCCACATCCACGTTTGCCTTTGCCAGCATGGTATCGCCCGCCCCTTCCAGCTCCAGCAGCGACAGGGCAACGTGTTCAACTTCGAGGTTTTGATGGCGGAATCGACGAGCAACATCTTGAGATTTGACGATCGCTTCCCACGCTTTCTCGGTGAATTTGCTGGGGTCAGTGGGCTGCATAGGAGACTAAAAATTATTGATAAAGCTTAAAGTATATCGCGACTCAACTCTAACAAATTTCGTGGGGAACCTTTGAACTCCTCCAGGAGAGAAAGCGAGCGGCAGTGATCACACTCGATCGCCTCCGTTGGTTCGGGAAATTTGAGAAGGGAAACTGACTTGAGCAGGAGCGCAATGGTCGATCGGGGTTCATAGCAATCGAATACTGAGGTAAGGTGCTGTCCAAGGGCAGTGAGTTCGTCGTAAAGCTGGTAATGAATCTAGCAGTTAAGATAAGGTATTAGGTAAGTGTACTTTTATTAAGCCCTCTGGGAAAACAGTCTATGGCTTCGGCAATTTCAGCAGCACCCTCTCGAATGGCAGCATCGCCAACGGTGACTCCTGAGCGGACGAGTCAAACTGTACGTAAGCCCTACCCTAACTTCAAAGTGATTGTGCTGAATGACGACTTCAACACGTTTCAGCACGTTGCCGAATGCTTGATGAAATATATCCCCGGCATGACGGGCGATCGAGCCTGGGATTTGACCAATCAAATTCACTACGAGGGGCAGGCGATCGTCTGGACAGGTCCGCAAGAGCAGGCAGAGCTGCATCATCAGCAGTTGAGCCGCGCCGGGTTGACAATGGCTCCCCTGGAGGCTGCCTAGCAGCAGAAATCTCATGACTCAAGCGAAGGGTCGGCTCGTCTGGAATCATTCAACTCATCTTCCCGGACTTATTCCGGTTCTGGAGCGGCTGACCCAGCAGGACGGGATTGGTACAGTAACGCCTGCCCGAATTGGCACAACGCGCTCGAATATCCCAACCCTCACCCTGAAGGTATCCGTTTCCATCCGAGGCGGCTTCAAGCTGATTGCCCGCAAAGGCAAAACGTTTCAGGAAGTTTTTGTGTTGACACAGCTTAGCCAGGCAGAGTTAGAGCAAGCGGTGCAGGAAAGCCTTCGGAAGGGGTAGGGGGT
>Ga0224722_1000230_pt1 | contig 32220 bp, 30 predicted proteins | sample Balambano_FR1_Me_FD_161646 | JGI IMG/M metagenome (GOLD analysis project Ga0224722, IMG submission 161646) | Freshwater sediment microbial communities from Lake Towuti, South Sulawesi, Indonesia - Balambano_FR1_MetaG | ecosystem: Environmental > Aquatic > Freshwater > Lake > Sediment | place... | reverse complement strand
GCCCGCAATGGATAATTCGGCCAGCATCGCCTGGTTTTGGGAGCAGGTAGAAGGCAGCAGGCAGCAGGCAGCAGGTAAAGCCGCTCCCGCTCCCCGCCTCTCGCCCTCCCCCCATCTCCGGCCCTGGGCCGCGTTGACCCTGGATGTCAAGGGCCAGCAGATGACCGAATTAGCCGAATTAGCAGCGACTGAAGCGGTGGGCTTTACCGATGGGAAGCCGCTCGCGAATTTGCTGTTGGTGCAGCGACTGTTGGAATACTTGCAACCAATCAATAAACCTGTTTTGTTGTGGGCTTGTGATCCAGACCTGATGGGCAACGGCGTGATGCGAGCAGGGCAGGATGCGATCGTGTTTGGCTTACCTGGCATTCCCTCGATCGCGGAAACCACAGCTCTGGCGGCGTTGCTGGAATGTGTTGCCGAAACGGGTACGCCGGTTCATTTCATGCGAATTTCCACCGCTCGCAGTGTGGATTTAATTCGGACGGCCAAAGAGCGCGGCTTACCCATCACGGCCAGCACCACCTGGCTGCATCTGTTGCGCAACACGACTCACATTCAGTCCTACGACCCCAACTTGAAACTCAATCCACCGCTGGGCACCCCAACGGATCAGCAAGCATTGATTCAAGCAGTGCAAACAGGCATTTTGGACGCGATCGCCATCGACCACAGCCCCTACACTTACGAAGAAAAAACCGTTGCCTTTGCCGAGGCTCCCAATGGCGCGATCGGCTTAGAGCTGGCCCTGCCGCTTCTTTGGCAGACTTTCGTTGCCACTAATCAATGGACAGCACTGGAACTGTGGGCCGCCCTCAGCACTCGTCCGGCTCAGTGTTTGCAACAATCGCCGCCACCGCTTGCCTCTGGCAACCCCGCAGAAATGATTCTGTTTGATCCGCAGCCAGTGTGGCGCGTGGAGCCGCGATCGCTCAAATCTCTGTCTGCCAATACCACATGGCTAGGTCAAGAAATTCAGGGTCGCATTCTGAAAATATGGTGTTAAATGACAGTAATTCAAAAATGCTCAATTCAAGTTCTTCAATGCCATAGCGGAATAATGAACGGCACGGCCTCTATCAGTGAATACACTTGCCAGGGTATAAGATTTATTGAAACTAACGTGATTCTCGCGAAGCTGCTTACAATGGTGAGCAGGTATTACGTAGGCTCAAGTGCTGAAGCAATTCACTGCTGGGTGACAGCAAGGCATAGGAGTTGTAGACGGTGAGTTTTGGTTGTTCCAAACTGTTTGTATCCAGGAATAGGTGAGTAGCACAGCATGAAAGAAACCAGCACTGGAAATCATAGACGATTGCTGCTGATCGACGATGATCCGAATCTAATTTTGTTAGTGAAAGATTACCTGGAGTTTCGCGGGTACGAAGTCGTTACGGCGGAAAATGGGCGGGAAGCGCTGGAAGTTTTGGAACAAGACACGCCCGATATGATTATCTGCGATGTCATGATGCCTGAAATGGATGGGTATTCCCTAGTTCGCCACGTCCGCGAAGATCCCCGCACCAGTTGGATTCCTGTGCTGTTTCTGTCTGCTAAAGGGCAAAGTCAGGATCGAGTGAAAGGCTTAAATACGGGTGCAGATGTTTATATGGTGAAGCCGTTTGAGCCAGAAGAATTGGTGGCTCAGGTTGAATCTTCCCTCAAGCAAGCAGCGCGCATGTCAGAACGCACTGGCAAGAGTACGGACAATGCTCCCAAGATTCAAGTGCCATTTGATGTGGAACTGACCCCAACCGAGTTAAAAGTAGTGCAGTTTGTGGCGCGAGGCATGGCAAACCGTGAAATTGCTGATGAACTCAATGTCAGTCAACGCACGATCGAGAGTCATGTCAGCAACATGCTGGGCAAAACTGGACTGCACAATCGTACCGAACTGGCGCGGTGGGCGATCGAAAATAACATGGCATGAAAATTCAGACTTGGGTATTGCTTCTGGCAAAACTTCCATGATGAAGTTTTAATAGATATTTTTCTAAATTTGCCTGGAGTTCTATGCCCGATGCGTTCTTGTCTAAAGTTGAGTTCGACGTTGTAACGGTTGACCCACAAGGGCAGCCCCAAGAACGAGTCCAGCAGATTGCCAAAGTTTGGCTGGAGTTACTGAATAACGGCATTGAGCTTGAACTGGTAGCGATTCCGGGTGGAACGTTCGTGATGGGCGCACCGCAAACTGAGGAAGGCTGGCACCCGAACCAATCGCCTCAACATGAAGTGACGATCGCCCCCTTTTGGATGAGTCGCACTCCAATTACCCAGGTGCAGTGGGCTGCGATCGCCGCCTTACCAGTCATCCAGCGTCGTCTTTCGGCCAATCCATCCTGCTTCACGGGGGCAAATCGTCCGGTTGAACAAGTCTCCTGGCATGATGCAGTTGAATTTTGCGATCGACTTTCTACATTGACTCAACACACCTATCGCCTTCCCACCGAAGCCGAATGGGAATACGCTTGCCGTGCTGGCACGCAAACCCCCTTCCACTTTGGTGAAACTATCACAACCGAGTTGGCCAATTATTCTGGTGTGAACTGGGAATACGACGGCAGACTGTGCAGCAAAGGATTTTATGGGGCTGGCCCAACTGGGAGCGATCGCCGCGAAACAACAGATGTTGGTAGTTTCGGCATTGCCAACCAATTCGGCTTATTGGACATGCACGGGTTGGTGCGGGAATGGTGTGCTGACCCCTGGCACGGTAATTACGTTGGTGCGCCCAACGATGGCAGTGTTTGGCTTGCAACAGAACAAACCACTCAGCGTGTTCTCCGGGGTGGCTCCTGGAATACGAGTCCGCGAACTTGCCGCTCGGCGTTTCGCAGTCGGGCTGATAAAGACAGCAATTTGTATGACATCGGGTTTCGCGTGGTGCGAGAAGACCGCTAAGCCCTGACTATCGCACTGGATTCCGCAACGTCACAAACTCTTCAGCAGCACTGGGATGAATGCCAACAGTGGCATCAAAATTTGCTTTGGTGGCTCCAGACTTAACCGCGATCGCCACTCCCTGAATGATTTCTGCCGCATTGGGTCCCACCATGTGAGCGCCAATCACTTTATCCGTAGACGTTTGCACAATCAGCTTCATCATGGTTTTTTCGTCCTTGCCAGCCAGCGTGTAGTACATCGGACGAAAGCGGGCGTAAAACACCTTCATGTCATCGCCATGTTTCTCTTTAGCTTCAGCTTCAGTGAGTCCCACCGTGGCGGCTTCCGGCGTGGTAAAAACCGCCGTAGGAATGTTCTCATAACTCATCACTTTGGGCACTCCCCCAAATACCGTATCGGCAAAAGCTCGCCCTTCATTAATCGCCACCGGGGTCAGATTCACTTTGTTGGTGCAGTCTCCCACTGCATAAATATTGGCTTCTGCTGTCTGGCTGTATTCGTTTACCAGAACCGCGCCATCCCGACATTTCACCCCTGTGTGTTCTAATCCCAAGTCACGGGTGTTGGGTTTGCGGCCCACGGCGGCGAGGCTAACGGCATCTGCTACAACCGTCTCAACCGTGTCTCCCGTGCCCACAGACACCATCACTCCTTGGTCACATTTTTCGATCGCAATCAGTTGAATGCCTTTCAGGATATTGATCCCGTGATTTATCATGCCTTGCTGGATTTCACTGCGAATGTCCTCATCGAACCCCCGCAGGATGCGATCGCCGCGAATCACCTGAGTTACCTCTGTGCCCAAACCGTTCAAAATGCAGGCAAACTCACACCCAATGTAGCCACCCCCCAAAATCACAATGCGTTTGGGTTGTGCTTTGAGATGAAAAATATCATCGGAGGTAATCGCGTGGTCAATGCCCAAAATGTTGGGGAGGAAGGGTCTGCCACCAACCGCAATCAAAACTTTATCGGCAGTCACTTTCTTGTCACCCAAATCGATCGTGTGGGGATCAACGAATTTGGCACGTGTGCGAAAGACTTCGACTTTTGAGTTGTCCAGCATGCGTTGATAGATGCCATTGAGCCGATCGACCTCGTTGTTGACGTTGGTGATCATCGTTTCCCAATCGAGGGCACTTTGCACAGGACTCCAACCATAGCCCCGCGCTTCTTCAAACAGATCGGGAAAGTGAGAGGCGAATACCATTAACTTTTTCGGAACGCAGCCCCGATTGACACAAGTACCCCCCAGGCGATCGACCTCGGCAATTCCCACGCGAGCGCCATACTCGGCAGCTCGCCGCGCTGTGGCAATCCCACCTGAACCGGCTCCAATCACAAATAAATCGTAGTCGTAACTCATAAGTCCCCTCAAAATAGTGATTCAGGTTCCAGGCATGAGGGAATTGAGACTAAATTCATCCACTTTGCCGCCTCCCTAACACCCAGAACCTAGCCCCTGTTTCTCTATGCTACCGTTGCCGGCTCAGATACTTTGACGCTTTTCAGGTAGGCCAACATGGTATCTGCATCCGACACTTCAAACGGATCGGTGAGGCAGTTATCGCCATATTCAGATTCGATGAAAATCTTTTCAATCTGGCGATCGTTCACCACCATTGAGTAGCGCCAGGAACGCATACCAAATCCGAGGTTGGACTTGTCTACCAGCATCCCCATCTTGCGCGTAAATTCGCCGTTACCATCGGGTAGCAGGAAGACATTTTTCGCCCCTTGTTGCTTGCCCCATTGGAACATCACAAAAGCATCGTTGACAGAGATACAAATGACCGCATCAACACCCTGCGCCCGGATTTCATCGTACAGTTCTTCATAGCGGGGTAAGTGGCTGGTGGAGCAGGTAGGCGTAAACGCACCGGGCAAAGAGAACACGACAACTCGCTTACCAGCAAACAAATCATTGGTGGTGCGATCTTGCCAGCGGAAGGGGTTAGGCCCAGGAATGGACTCATCGCGGACGCGAGTTTTGAATACAGCATCGGGAACTCGTGTTACTGCAACCATAAAACCTCTCAAGTTTGGTGATTTTTAGAAACGGGTGTGAACATTGGACAAGCTCACTGTAAATCAGAATAATTCTGACTTAGTAATAAGTCAAGAAAAATAATTACTTGACTTCCAGAATTGTTTGAATAAACAGTTCAGTCTTAGCTAGGAGGTTTTATAATTGGAGGTGACGCATGGATTTGGTTGCAATGATTAGCCACAAGGAGACGATCGTTCAAGCGCTGAAGGATAAAGGTTTGCGAGTGACCCCTCAGCGATTTGCAGTGTACGCCAATTTGTTGTCGCGGCAGGATCACCCAACAGTCGATCAACTGCTCCAAGATTTGAATCAGGAATTGCCAGTCTCGTCCCAGGCAACAATTTATACCTCCTTGCAAGCCCTCCAAGCTGCTGGCCTGGTGCGTGAAGTGCTACTGGAACCGGGTGTGACTCGCTACGATGCAAACGTCGATCGCCACCACCATTTTCGCTGTCGTTGCTGCGGCGCGATCGAAGATGTTCCCTGGACAGCTTTTCGTGAGTTGAATTTAGATCATGTTCGGGCTGGATTACATGCCGATGCTTACGAAGTGACGGTTTACGGAGTGTGCGATCGTTGTCAATAACTATCTCTGACGTAAGGAACTCCTAGCGCCTTAGGAGCTTCGTCGCGGTGACTCCCCAGCAACAGCACGAATAGCGTCAGGACATAGGGCAGCATCAGCAGGAGTTCGTAGGGCAGTTCTTGCGATCCGAGGGTTTGAATCCGAAATTGGATGGCATCAGTGAGGCCAAACAGGAGGGCACCAATTAAGGCCCACAGGGGTTGCCAGCGGGAAAAGACAACCAGGGCGATCGCAATCCAACCCCGTCCGGCTGTAATTCCTTCTGTGAACAGATTGAGCTGAACAACGGTTAGAACAGCCCCTCCTAATCCGGCCAGCGCGGCTCCAACCATCACACTGAGGTAACGAATCCGCACGACATTCAGGCCAGAAGTATCTGCTGCCGCCGGATTTTCGCCGACTGCCCGTAGATGCAACCCCCAATTTGTGCGGAATAGCATAAACCAGCAGATGGCCACTAGCAGCGCCGTGACGTACACCATCAAGTTGTGATTGAAGAGCATCTCACCGAGGACAGGAATTTGGGCCAGGCCAGGAATGGGAACTGGGTCTAAACCCTGCACCCGCTTCCCCACGGAACCAAACAAACGACGATAGGCAAATGCAGTTAATCCTTGCCCTAAAAGTACGAGCGTAACACCCGCGACAACCTGATCAGTCCGCAAACTGACCGTCAGCACAGCCATTAGCAATCCCATCAGGGCACCGGCCACCATTCCCGCCAGGAGTCCGACCCAGGGTGCGATCGCCACCAGTCCCGCTTGATGCTCCAGGCCGACAGCTACGGTAAAACCGGCCAGCCCCCCGACCAGCATAATGCCTTCCAGGCCCAAATTCATGACGCCCGATCGCTCAGTGATAATTTCACCCAGTACGGCCAGCAGCACCGGCACTGCTAACCGAATGCCCGCTGTGGTAATTGAAATCAAAAACGTCCAGGTGAGTAATTGTTCCCAAGGCATATTAGTCCTGCTTTTGAGCGATCGCGGTTCCGGTTAACACACATAGCACCAGCAGCGCTTGCACCACCTGCGCCACCGAGACGGGCAACTGTAATACGACATTGAGGGATTGCGCCCCAACCATCAGCGCCGAAAACAGTAACGCCGAAAGGAGAACGCCGAGTGGATTGAGTTGACCCAAGAGGGCAACGAGAATGGCCGTAAATCCATAGGAATCAGAAATGTCAGGCTTGAGGCGACCATAGGTGCAACTGACCTCCACAATTCCGGCTAACCCAGCCAGCGCGCCACTGGTCATTAACGCAATTAAAATGCTGCGACTGGTTGGAATGCCACTACACCGAGCCACACCGGGATTGGAGCCAACTGCTCGTAGTTGAAAGCCCAACGGAGTTCGCCACAGTAATAGATACATCACTCCAACCAGCCCGATCGCCAACAGCACGCCCCAGTGCAAGCGCGTGCCGGGAAACAGCGGCGGAATTTGAGCATTGCTGCTAAAGGGGGCAGATTCTGGTAGAAAGCCATTGGGTTCGCGCAAAGGCACTCTAGCGGCATATTGCAGCAACAAAATGCCGATGTAATTCAACATCAGGGTGCTGATGATCAGATTCACGCCTCGCTTGATGTAGAGCAACCCTGCCAGGCCACTCCACAGGGCACCACCGACAATTCCGGCCAACAGCATTAAGGGAATCAGCAACCACCCCGTCAGCGCAGGAACCGTCAGGGCGGGGATACTCCCTGTTAATGCGCCAATAAAATATTGGCCTTCGGCTCCAATGTTCCAAACTTTAGCTCGAAAAGCCAGCGTGAGACCAAGGGCGATCGTCAGCAGCGGAGTCATTTTGAGTAGGGTGTCGGTGAGTTGTCGCCCGCCACCAAAGGCCCCTTGCAGCATCACCAGATAAGCAGCCAACGCATTTACACCGCTGAGGCGGATTAATAAACCACCTAAAATCAGCGCCACGATCGCACCCAGAATCGGTGCAAAGGGTCGTAGTCGCGCCAGCCAAGCCTGTTGCCGCGGAGATGGAGACAGATCCACCGTCATGGCGTTTCCCCCGGTTTATCGACTCCCTGTTTGCCAGCCATCCGCAAGCCCAACTCTTTAACATTGGCTTGGGCTATTGGAACAGTTTCCAGGATTTGACCTTCGTACAGGACGGCGATGCGATCGCTGAGGCTGAGAATTTCGTCCAGTTCGGTCGAGATCAGTAGGATGCCTGCGCCCGCATCCCGACAGGCGAGCAGTTGCGCGTGGACAAACTCGGTTGCGCCAATGTCCAGGCCGCGACTGGGTTGAGCCGCCAGAATGACTTGATGGTCGCGGGTGAGTTCTCTGGCAAAGATGACCTTTTGCGCGTTACCGCCCGATAACTTACCGATCCGAGTTTTAACGGAAGGCGTGCGAATCAAAAATTGCTGAACTAACTCGATCGCGTGGCTGAGAATCGCTTTTGGCCGCAGGTAGCCGCGCCAACTAAAGGGAGGGCGCTTGACATCTTTTAGCACCAAATTTTCGGCCACACTGAAATCAGTCAGCAGGCCCATTGAGTAGCGATCGGACGGAATGTGAGCCAGTTTGCCCTGAATGCGAATGTCGCCCTGTTGGGGTGGCCGCAAACCAATAATGGCTTCCTCCAATTCCCGCTGGCCGTTGCCATCCACTCCAGCAATGCCCACGATTTCGCCAGGATAGACTGCCAGATTTAAGTTTTGGATTGCCGGTAAGTTGCGATCGCTCAAGACGTGTAACTGCTGAATTTCCAGAACTGGTTGAGCCGACAGCGGCTTTGAATGAGATGAACTGAGTTGGCGGCGAAGATTAACTTCCCGCCCGACCATCATTTCCGCCAACTGTTGTTCGGTGCAGTCCTGCGTGGCCACAGTACTGATCGCTTGCCCATCGCGCAGAACCGTCACCCGATGGCATAGTGACATCACTTCCCGCAACTTGTGGGAAATGAAGACGATCGCGGTTCCCTGAGCCGCCAGGGTTTGTAAGGTTACGATCAACTCGTCGGCTTCCTGGGGTGTCAATACAGCCGTCGGTTCATCCAGAATCAGGACTTTGGCATGGCGATACAATGCCTTCAAAATTTCTACCCGCTGCTGCTCTCCCACGGACAATTGCCAAACGGGAACTGCGGGATTGATCTTTAAGCCATAATGATCGGCTAATGCCTGCAACCGACGATGTAATTGTGCTGGTGGCTCACGCAACAGGGCCGGCCCCGTTTGTCCCAGGATGATGTTTTCGGCGACGGTAAAGCGATCGACCAGCATGAAGTGTTGATGCACCATACCAATCCCAGCGGCGATCGCCTCACGGGGAGAGCGAAATCGCACGGGTGAGCCAAACAACCGAATTTCGCCCGCATCAGGCTCATAAAGACCACAGAGAATGTTCATCAGCGTGGTTTTGCCGGCACCGTTCTCGCCCAGGAGAGCATGGATTTCCCCTTGCCGCAGATCAAAGTGAATATTTTGATTGGCAAAAACACCCGGGAACTGCTTATCAATTCCCTCCATTTCAACAACATGAACATGGGTAGCAGTGCGATCAGTTGTGACCATTTATTTGGGGTTGAATGGCACAGTTAATGTTCCCGCCACAATCTTAGCCTTGGTATCTTCGATTAACTTGACTTTCTCTGCTCCTAGCTTCTCTTGAAAGGCAGGCGGCACTTCGACTTTGATCACGCCTTCTTTCACACCCATCTGGTAATACTGGTTGGCAAACGTCCCGTTCTGGGTGTCTTCTAACATCCGCGTAAACAGCGGTTCCATGTCCCAGATGAGATTGACCGCGACCACCTCTGGCCCCAGGGCACTCATGTCACCCACATACCCTGAGGAAAAGCCCCCTTTCGCTTTGGCAGCTTCAATTTGGCCCAGCGTCGGACCATCGCCGCAGCCTATCCAGAAATCAACACCCGTATCTGCTTGCGAGAGGGCAGCTTCTTTTGCCTTAGCCACATCACTCCAGTTGCCAACCGCCGTACTAACCAGGGTTGCGTCGGGTCTCACTTCTTTCGCTCCGGCTAGTGCCGCTGCGCCCATCGCTTTACAAACGGGGATGTCAAATCCGTAGAGTGCGCCCAATTTGCCCGTTTTTGAGAGTTGGGCACCCACTTTCCCAATCAGATAGGCTCCTTCGTAAAATTCTTGATCAAAATCGGCGACGTTTTCCGTCACTTTTCCCAATCCACCCGCATAGGCAAAGTTGACTTTAGGAAATTCCTTAGCAACTTTGAACACGGCATCCCCATAGTTGAAGGAATGGGCGACGATCGTCGTGTAACCCGCTTCAGCGTACTGCCGCAGGACTTTCTCCACATTGGCCACGGGAACGGCTTCCGAAATGGCGACATCCACGCCTTTTTCTTTTAGGGCCAGGGCCGATTCTTGCGCCATCTGATTCCAGGATTTATCTGTCGGGAGACCGGGCAGAATTAGGGCAAACTTACCAGATACAGCGGTAGTAGGGCTAGCTGCGGTAGTTGTTTCGGGCGATGGGGTTTGAGTTGTGGGTGTTTCGCCGCCACAAGCCACCAGAAGTATTAGGGGAGCAGCAACTAAAAACCGAGTCAGAGTTGCTTGTAAAGAACGGGTGCTGGAGGTAATCATCGATCGTTGAAAGATTGGGATAGAAATGAACTTAGTTAGCAGTGGTAGGAGTTTAACTTAAGTTCAGCGAATCAACCTAGTGGTTTGGACGAATCAGTCAACCAAGCCGGTTGCAAAATGCCCAGGTTCAGCTTTAATAAGTTGCTTGCAACAACTCGATTAAATGATCACCAGCCAAAATGGGGGGATACTTGGCTGGATTCCTTGAACTCTGACAACTGTCGATGCACTGGATTTCAGCATCCATGTCGGGATGGCAGAAGAAGGCGATCGAATACCGGGAGCGGTACGCTCGATCGCCCGTGGGCACACCAACACGATGCTTCGTCGAGCGGAAGACATCATTTGTCCAGCGTTGCATCAAATCCCCTGTGTTGACCAAAACCGTCTCGGGAATGCAGGGGGCAAACAGCCACTCACCAGACAGACTTTGGACTTCCAGACCACCCACATCATCTTGAAACAGCAGTGTAATGGAACCGTAATCGGAGTGTTCGCCAGCACGAATTTGGTTAGGTTCCAGGACGGCATCTGCCAACGGTGGATAGTGCAACAAACGCAGCGTATTCTCCCGTTTACGGTGCAGATTGACCAGGTAGGATGGCGGCAGGTGGAGCGCCAGGGCAAAGGCTTGCAACACACGATCGGCAGCCGCAATACATTCATCAAAAAACGTCAGCATGGTTTGCCGAAAGGTTGCGTCACCAGGGAGCCAACGGTTTTGAATCAGAGCCGCGTCAGCCGAGTTAAATGGAGCGATCGCCGGAGTTTCCTGGCCGATGTTAAAACATTCCTTGGCATCACCGGGACGCTGTGGATTTAACCGCTCCCGTTGTATTCCCACATAACCTCGATTGCTAAAAGCTTCCGTCCAGGCCAATTCTTGCTTAACAGCCAGGGGTAAGTCAAAAAAGCGTTGGCTTTCCTGGAAAACGCGCTCCAGCAAATTCTTAGGAACGCCATGATTGCTCAAGTACATGAAGCCAACGGAATGACAGGCTTGATAAATTTCTTGCGCAACTCGTTCTTGCCCTCGAATATCGCCAGAAACAAAGGGTTGAAAATCAACGATCGGAATTGTGATTGAAGGGGGGGCAGCAGTAACCATCATGGGAACAACCTGGAGTGGAGTGGGTTCGCGCGCAATCTTCTCAAAAACAAGGGCGGACAGTTTGTATCCAAGAAGACAATCTATCGAAAAATCACTAAGAAATAACCGAACTAAAAAACTCCCAACTACTCATTGGGAATGGAATAGATGAGTTGAGATTTACTCGCCCTGGCGAAGACGGAACACCTTGCAAGACATCACCCATAATCGAAATCAAATTAATTTCTGCATTTGAGTTTACATTCAAATAAATTCCTTTAGGCAACTCATAATTTTATTTGGTGAATCCTGGTCGTGTCAGGTTACTTCAGAAGTTTCGGTACAGTTGGAGCAATTAAAGCTGGTAACTCGTAACACCAAGGGATGGAAGATGGTATCTGCGAATCCAATCAAGACTGAACACTCAACATTTGCGATCGTCCTGAGAGGAGTAACCTGGCAGACCTATGAAACCTTGATGTCCCAGGTGGGAGACGATCGCGCTTGGAAACTTGCTTACGATCAAGGAGTATTAGAACTGAGGATGCCATTAGAAGAACATGAAGAATCTAAGGGGTTACTCGAAGGTTTTGTTGGAGCGATCGCTGATGAGTTAGAGATTGAAGTTAGAAAATTACAGCGGTTGCCGCTCGGATAAGCCACAACTTGTAGGGTGGGTATCATTCCCAAAGCCCCATAACGAAGGTCTTTGGGAAAGGTGGGCAGTGCCCATCCTATGATGAATTGCAACTAATTGGAAACTGCATTTGTACATGCACCTAAATCAACAACGAAATAGGTTAAAGAAATAATCTGTGAGTTCAATTAAGTTTTCATTTAATCAATTGAGGATAAATTTTGCGAATTGCTAGACTGACAAAAATAAGCATCAACGTAACCAACCAGAGAAATTGCAGCCACCAGTAACTAGGCAGGCCCAAATTCCAGCGTAGTAGATCAATCAGTGAAGAAAGCGGCAGTACGGTTGCGATCGTCTGGAGAAATGGCGGTAGCGTCTCACGGGGAAAGTAAGTGCCACACAGCGTAAACATAGGAATAATCAGCAGGAAGATAGGAATGTTGATTTGATCAATCTGGCGCACACTGCCTGCTGTGAGTAACCCCATCGCCCCAAATAGCAAACTCCCCAAGAGCATCAGCGGCAATGACAGCAGTAAGTTGAGCGGCGAGTAAAGCCCCCAAATGACCGCCACCAGCCCCGTTAGCGTTCCGGCAATCATGCCTTTGGTTGCAGCCCAAAACCAATCGCCCAAAAAGACCTCGGTAAAACTTAAGGGTGCCGTTAGCAATGCCTGCCAGGTTTTTTGGAAGTTGAGACGAATGAAACTGGCATATCCACCTTCAAAAAACGATTGGAACAGAACCCCGATCGCAATCATCGCCGGTGCAATAAATCGCAAATAGGAGACAGGTTGCCCGGCATAAATCACATCTCCCACCAGCGGCGACAACCCGAATCCAAACGCAATCAGATACATGATGGGTTCTGTCACTGGCGGTAAAAAGTTCACGAGCCAAGTCCGTTGGTAAACCTTGGCATGACGGTGCCAAACTGAGTAAACACCCCACGGGGTTGCAACGAGTCGTTTCATTCCAAAACCTTCCCGGTCAAACGAAGGAATACATCTTCTAAGTTGGCGTGACGACGGGTCAAGCGTTGCGGTTCAGTTGCCACTAAATCATCCCAAAGTGGGGTAGGCGCAGGCGGCAAGGCTAGCAGATAACCACTCCCAAACGGACGGCACCAGGAATTGAACTGTGTTGCTAGCGCCTGCAATCTTGCTTCATCCACACCTTCGATTTCCACAACCTCTTTCCCAATCGTGCGATCAATGAGTTCCAACGGCGTCCCCTGATCAATCACCTGACCTTGTTGAAGCAACAGCAGGCGATCGCACAATCGTTGCGCCTCATCCATGTAGTGAGTTGTTAGCAACACGCCACAACCCCGTTGTTTCAGATCAATCACCAGTTTCCAAAATTCCTGCCGCGCATCCGGATCCAATCCCGTAGTTGGTTCATCCAAAAACACGACATGGGGACGATTAATCAACGCCCGCGCCAGCACCAGGCGGCGCTTCATCCCACCAGATAGTTCATCAATCCGCTTTTGTCCATGCGCCTCTAAATTAACCTGCTCCAGCAATTCGCCCACTCGCTTTCTGGCAGTTTTGCCTGTGAGGTGATAGTGATGCGCAAAGTGAAGCAGATTCTCAAACACAGAGAAATCTGGATCGAGATTGTCTTCCTGGGTAACAATGCCCATTTTGGCACGAGCCGTACGCCCATCGCTTTGAACCTGAATGTCGCCAAGTTTCACAAAGCCACGATCGGGGGCAACTCCGCCATAAAGCATGCCAACAATGGTGGTTTTCCCAGCTCCATTGGGACCCAGTAAGCCCAAGACCTCGCTAAAGTTCAGGTTGAAACTCACTTCCTGAACAACAGGCGTTGCATTATACTCCTTAGTCAAGGAATAAGCGACCAGAGCCGTTGTATTCATAGTAGAACCAAGCATTCGTAGATTTCAGCTCTTCTCAATGGCAGCCCCTCTAAGGGTGCCGCATTTAATGATATACTACGTCGTGCTACACTCGTAATCACCCGATGGCATGACCTCATTACGGTTGTAATGAACACTCGATCGCTATCGTTCGTACAATTCTAACGGTAGCCCATCCGGGTCCTTAAAGAAGGTGAAGCGCTTGCCAGTCAAGTTATCCAGACGCACGGGTTCAGTCGAAATCCCTTTTGTGTTGAGATCAACGATCGCGGCCTCCAAATTTTCAACTTGAAACGCGAGGTGCCGCAAACCACACGCCTCCGGCCTGTTAACGCGAGCCGGTGGGGTAGGAAATGAGAACAGTTCCAGTTGCGCTGTCTCTCCCACTTTGAGATCTAGTTTGTAAGAATTGCGAGCTTCCCGGTAGGTTTCTCGAATGATCGGAAAACCGAGCAGGTTCACATAAAAGTGCTTCGAGCGATCGTAATCTGAGCAAATGATGGCGACATGGTGAATTCCCAACATAAAGCGTTGCAGTCCTCAAACGACTGGCAAAATCATCCCTTCCTTCGCCAAAATACTGTTCGGAAAAACGGCTCGAACTTGCTTTTCCACACCATCCAAAAAGTCATCGGAATGGCTAGGGTCGTGGTGAAAGACGACCAGCTTTTTCACCCCAGCCGCTTCAGCCGCTTTAACGGCTTCTTGCCAGGTGGAGTGCCCCCAGCCAATCTTAGGCGCTTTCGGGTCATGATATTCTTCGTCGGTATAACAAGCGTCGTAAATGAGAATATCGGCATCGCGAGCGAGATACAGCAAGTCTTCATCCAGTCGATCGGGGTAGTGTTCTGTGTCCGTGGCATATACGGCTGTGCGGCCATTCCAGGTGATGCGATAGCCCATCGCCGTATTGGGGTGATTGAGGGAACCTGTTTCGATCGTGATTCCGTGCAAATCCATCACATCACCGGGAAGCAAATCGTAAAACTTGAGGTCAGACTTCATCACCTGCATTGGAACGGGGAAGTTGGGATGAAGCATCTGATCGTGGAGCCGTTGCTTCATTGTTGCGCCATTGGGGGCGATCGCGCCATAGATATGAAAACAGTTGCCCGGTATAAATGCCGGCACAAAGAATGGAAACCCCTGGATGTGGTCCCAGTGAGAATGGGTGAAAAACATGTAGGCTTCTACAGGCATCTGCGTTAACAATGATTTGCCCAATACCCGCAGCCCAGTTCCACCATCAAAGATTAGCCGTTTGCCACCAATCCGCATTTCTACACAAGAGGTGTTGCCGCCATACCGCACCGTTTCTCGACCAGGAGCGGGGATACTACCCCGAACTCCCCAAAACTGAATCTCAAAATCAGTTGGCGCATTCATATCTAACACCGATTCTTGAGATACCTCTGGTGTCAAGGTGAGTTCAAGCTCTGACATTGTCTATTACGCTTGCCTTTTCTAGCAGGTCTGTATATCGATGAATTTGAAGCAGACGATTTTGGTCATCAACCAGGACAACGGTAGGGGCGAATGAGGCCAACTCTTCCGCAGACAGTTGCCCGTAGGTCATGATGATCAAGCGATCGCCCACCATCCCCAAGCGTGCTGCTGCTCCGTTGAGTTGAATCTCTCCTGAACCAGCGGGAGCCGCGATCGCGTACGTAATCAATCGCTCGCCGTTAGAAACGTTCACGACTTGCACCTGTTCATAAGGTAGAATGCCCGCAGAAGCTAAAAGAAGCTCATCAATACTTATGCTACCCACATAGTTTAAGTTTGCAGCCGTTAGTGTGCATTGATGAATTTTAGACAGAAGGAATGTGCGTTGCATTGCCGAGAAGCTTCTTGGTGAAGAAAGCGATGATTGTATTTGTCACCCTGGGAAAGACCGAATACTGTATGTTTCCTATTTTGAAGGAGCTAACAGGGTTACAGATGCTGAGAAAGGTAGAAAACGCAATAAAATTTTACGATCTACAGGCTTAGATGTTAGATCTAAGCCCATTTTTATCTGTTAAACCACTATATTCGGTTTGTTTACTTTGCGTTACCGGCCTTGATGCATTGCTCGACTAAAGGCATGACTTGATCTACATCTTTCCAGCCTAAAATCTCGGTCGCTTTCTTCTCCAGATTTTTATAGGTTCTGAAGAATTCAGCAATCTCATCCAACCGATGGGGGGCGACATCAGCCAATGACTTTACCTGCGTATAGCGGGGGTCTTTATCAGGAACGCAGAGGATTTTCTCATCTCGATCGCCCCCGTCAATCATCTCCAGCATCCCGATCGGACGTGCCGCAATCACACATCCAGGAAACGTCGGTTGATCCATCATTACCATGCCATCGAGGGGGTCGCCATCGTCAGCCAGAGTATTTGGAACAAATCCATAGTCAAAGGGATACTGAACCGAGGCAAACAAGACTCGATCCAAAGCAAATGCATTCAAGTCTTTATCAAATTCATATTTATTCTTACTACCACCTGGAATTTCGATCAGGACATTTAATAAACCAGGTTTTGGCTGAGGCGGAATTCGAGACAAATCCACAACGTTTCTCCCAAACTATTGACATTACTGAGGTTGTTCCTCGAATAGCATTTTAGGGCAAACCCTCACCCACCCACTCACTTACTCACTCACCAATGACTTTCACGAGTGGCAAAAACACCTCGACCAACTCTGTTCGACTCGTGACCAGGGTTGGATAAGTCCGATCGCTGTAGTTTTGTCCTGGTCGCAACGGGAAAATGGGTTTGGCTTTGAGGGAAGTCCATGTTGCGCCTGCGGCTTGAACAATTACCCAGACCGCAGCAATATCCCAGATTTTAGGAGTCGCTTCGACACCACCCAAAGCCCAACCAGCTGCAACCGTGAGGAGATTGTAGGTGGCGACTCCCAACATCCGAATTTTGCAGGGAATGGGGTTTTGGAGGACTTTGGTGCTGCGAGCGCAGAGATTGAAAAAATGGTTGGGGCTGGGCGCGTCGGAACTGGCGGCGATCGGGTGGTGGTTGAGAAAGGCTCCAGTGGGCATGTCTAGACCAGAGTGCCCTGGCCAGTAACCATGAAACGATTGGCGCAGGGGCGGCAAGTGAACATACCCGAAGACAGGCGTGCCCTGGTAGAGCAAGCCGAGGGAAATTCCCCAAAGAGGTAAGCCACGAGCAAAATTAGTGGTGCCGTCGATCGGGTCAATGATCCAGCACCAGTCGGTATCGGGAAAAATGTGGGCCACTTCTTCACTGAGAACGCCATGATCCGGAAAAGCTTGCTGAATTGCAGTTCTTAATGCTTCATCGGCCCAGCGATCGCTGTGAGTGACGAGACTGCCATCTGCTTTTTCCGCAGCCTGGGCTAGGCCAACGTCTTGCAACAGGCGATCGCCGACTTGCTGTGTTGTGATGTCAGCAAAATCTAGCACTTGAGTCCAAAAGTCGGGCATGGGAAAAATTCAAACCAGCTCTTCAACCATCAATGCTAGATGAGGTGCGCTGTAATTGCTCACTTTAGTGATTCGCAGCTATCCCTTTCGGCGCCAGTTCAAGCTGCTTTAGTTGAGTTGATGTAAATAAGCATCAGGTTGAGCAATGATGCGATGGGCCAGGGCGATCGCATCATTGCTCAACCTGGGCCTCAGTCAATTGTTTGTAGGCTGCCTCCCGTTTGCGTTCTAGCACCTCGTACCAGCAGCGACCAAACAGATTGTCCAAGATGATGCGCTGAAAGCAGTATAAGTCAGGGTCAGCCTAAGGCCGACCCTGACAAACTCAGCGGCTGAACGGTCTAGATTAGGCAGCCAGATCAAACAGCAGCACTTCTGCACTATCTGCTGCCCCTTTGAGGGTGATCAGTGGCTCACCCGCGATCGCGGCGCCATCTCCAGCGGCCAGCGTGCGATCGTTCAGTTGGATGCTTCCCCGTACCACTTGTAACCAGGCTACACGCCCCTCGGTCAGAGGATGTTGAACTTCATCGCCTTCAGACAAAACAGTGGCATAGAGATTTACATCCTGGTGAATGGTGATAGAACCATCACGACCATCGCGAGAACCTACTAGGCGCAATTGTCCTTGCTTTTCAGCAGCACTAAACGTCTTTTGCTCATAACCCGGTGCAATCCCTTTCTTTTCGGGCAAAATCCAGATTTGCAAGAAGTGAACCGGGTCAGTCTTGGAAGCATTGTATTCGCTGTGCATAATGCCCGTACCAGCCGACATCCGCTGCACATCACCGGGCCGAATGATGGAACCTGTACCAATGCTGTCTTTATGCTCCAGACCACCTTCCAGGACGTAGGAAATGATTTCCATGTCGCGATGGCCGTGAGTTGCAAAGCCTCGACCCGGAGCGACTTTGTCTTCGTTAATAACTCGCAAATCGGCAAAACCCATGTGATTAGGATCGAAGTATTCGCCGAAGGAAAAGGTGTGACGGCTATCCAGCCAACCAAAGTTTGCAATGCCTCGTTCGTGAGCGGGTCGAAGGGTAATCATGTGAGCAACCTCCTTTTTCCAGTGACATTATGATTATGGAATGAATCCCAAAAAAAGACAATATGCTATCCTATAAACATACTGTATCCTAAAAGTTGACAATAAAAAGATGGACAAGTTTGATAGCATCCGTGCTTTTACACAGGTGGTGGTTTCGGGTGGGTTTGCCGCTGCTGCGCGGGAGATGGGCCTGTCGCGATCGGCGGTGAATAAGCTGGTCATTGCGCTGGAAAACGAATTGGGTGTGCAGTTGTTGCATCGGAGTACGCGAGTGGTAACCCCCACCGAGACGGGACGGGCCTTCTATGAGCGCTGTGTTGAAATTTTGGCCAGCCTGGAGGAGGCGGAACGCTCGATCACGCAATTGCAGGAAGAACCCAAGGGCCGCTTGCGCATTAATGCCCCTATGTCCTTTGGCACGTTGTATCTGGCGCCAGTCGTGGCAGACTTCCTGGCGCAATATCCCGCTGTGCAGGTGCAACTCACCTTGAGCGATCGCTTCATTGATCCGATCGAGGAAGGCTTTGATGTCACCATACGAATCGCCGCCCCTCAAGAGAGCGCCAGTCTCATCACCCATTCGTTGGCTATAGTCAAACGAGTTTTGTGTGCCGCTCCTACCTATCTCCAAACTCACGGCACGCCTCACCAGCTTGAGGACTTGAGGCTGCACTCCTGCTTGCATTACGGCCAACTGGCGAGCGAGAATCAATGGTCTCTGGTTGGGCCGGATAGTACCCACGTCATTCCGGTTCAGGGGATACTGTGCTCTAACAATGGCGAGGTGTTGAAAGACGCGGCGGTGCGGGGTCTGGGTATCACCTTACTGCCAACTTTTATCGTGGAGGCCGAACTTGAACAAGGGTTATTGCAAATTGTCCTGCCCGATTATCAGGCAACTGAGTTAGCAATTTCTGTGATTTACCCGGTCAACCGTCACCTGTCTACCAAAGTTCGGCTGCTGGTGGATTTCTTGAAGGAGCGCTTTCACCACCAACCATGAACATGGCTGTGTCTTCTGTCTTCTGCCTTCCGCCTTCTGCCGTATCTAGAGCGGTAAAGATGAATTCACCCTGACAGGCATTGATAACACGCTTGGGCAATCGCCCAATCTTCTTGCGTATGAATCACTAACACTCGTACTGTTGAGTCGGCTGTGGCAATATCCAAATCTACAGGGCGGGCTTGATTTTTGGCCTCATCCAGTTGCAATCCGAGAAATTCAAAAGCGGCACAGGCCCGCGAACGAACGATCGGTGAATTTTCCCCCACTCCAGCCGTAAACACTAGCGCATCCACCCCACCCAAACTAGCCAACATCGACCCAATACAGGAACGCAGGCGATGAATGTAGATGTCTAAAGCCAGTTGAGCGCGGGGGTTGCCTGCCTCGATCGCTTCCATCACTGACCTGAGATCTGATGACACACCAGAGATACCCTTTAAGCCAGATTCTTTATTGAGTTCCTGATCCAGTTGGTCAGCAGTATACCCTTCCTGCCGCACTAGATGAATCAGAATGCCTGGATCAACTGAGCCAGACCGCGTCCCCATCATCAGCCCATCCAGGGGAGTAAAGCCCATGGTGGTGTCCACACAATAGCCCTGACGAATGGCCGAGAGGGAACAGCCATTGCCCAGATGACAAATAATTAACCGCAAAGCGTGAAAATCTTGATTTAGCAATTGGGCTGCCCGATGGGCACAGTATTGATGACTAATGCCATGAAAGCCATATCGCCGAATCCCCCGTTCCACCCACGCATAGGGACCAGGATAAATGGCTGCCACATCTGGAATGCGATTATGAAACGCGGTATCGAATATGGCAAACTGGGGCATGTCAGCACCGAGAATTTGCTCGATCGCCTCAATGCCCTCCAAATTTACGGGATTATGCACTGGTGCTAAAGCCGCCAAACGCTTGATCTCACCCTTCACTGCATCCGTAACACGCACTGGCTGGCTGTATTGCTGCCCGCCGTGGACGACTCGATGCCCGACCACATCAATCTCTGATGGCTTTTGCACAACCGCAGTTTCACCATCCCACAGGGTTTCGAGCAAGCGCTGCGTTACCTGCATTCGAGACTGGGTTGGGACTTCCAGTTTTAGTGTGTTGCCACTGGTTGTTTTGACCTTAATTTCGGCAATTCCAGCTTGATGCGTCCAATCGACGGCAGCTTCCCAGAGCGGTTTTGGTGCTTCGTGGTGAACTTCGCCAGATGCGATTTCGTAGAAACAACTCTTTTGGCTGCTCGATCCGGCATTCAATACCAGTATTTTCATACGACGATCGCAGATAGTTGTGAGGTCAGACGCATCAGGATTATATGCAACCCTGGCTAGAGGGAGAGTGCTAGAGAACACTCCCTCCAGCGGGAGTTATCAGTCGATACCAAGTTTGTGGGTAGAGACCCTCCGCAGCATGTCTCTACCAATCTCTGCCGATCGTGCTATAGATGCGCCTGGATCACTTCGCGATACTGACTCTTCTGCTTTACTCCTTTCAGTTCGCCGACTTTATCTTTGTGCTTGAAGATTTGCACAGTGGGTGTCCCAATTACGCCAGCCGCTTCGGCAATGTCCGGATCTTGTTCAATGTCGATATTGACATAGTGAATTTTGCCGTCAAACTCATCGATCACTTTGCCCAAAATTGGTTTTAGGGTGTGGCAGGGGCCGCATTGAGGAGACGAGTACAGCACCAAAATTGGGCGATCGCTCTCGTGGTAAAGCTTGCGCAGTGCAAAACTACCCGCATGCCGAGTGGCTGCTGGGTCAAATTCACTCGACTGCTGCTCCTCCGTCTTCTTCTCTGGCGGGGCGGCGGGGTGAGTTTCGGCTTCCTTCGTCTGGTGAAATTCCTGCACTAAGCCGTTCGCCGATAAATACCGTTCGGCCAACATCGCCGCCATACAGCCAGTGCCAGCTGCCGTAATGGCTTGCCGAAATTCGTGATCTTGCACATCACCGGCGGCATACACCCCTTCAATATTGGTTTCCACCGAACCGGGCTGAGTTTTGACATAACCCACCTCATCCAATTCAATTTGGCCTTGGAAGAGGGCGGTGTTGGGAGTGTGGCCGATCGCGTAAAACAAGCCCTTCACGTGCAACTCACTCTCTTCGCCCGTCTGGTTATTTTTCAGCTTCACACCCTGCATGTGATCCGCCTCGCCAAACACATCCAAAATTTCAGTATTCCAATGCACTGTGATCTTGTCGTTCTGCAAAACTCGATCCTGCATGGCTTTGCTGGCACGCATCTTTTCACCACGAACGAGTAAATGCACATGGGAGCCATACTTCGTCAGGTATACAGCCTCCTCGGCAGCAGAATCTCCCCCACCCACAACCGCCAGTTCGGCAGCTCGGAAAATGGGCGTGGCTCCGTCACAAATGGCACACGCCGAAATACCTCGGCTCCAAAATTGATGCTCAGCAGCCAATCCCAGTCGTTTAGCCGTTGCTCCGGTGGCAATAATGACGCTGTGTGCCCGCATTTCCCAACTTTCGGAGCGAATTAGAAAAGGCCGCTGACTAAAATCAACTTCTGTGACATCTTCAGTGACTAGCTCTGCACCCCATCGCAGGGCTTGTTCCTTCATGCGAGTCATTAACATCGGCCCGGTGATACCCTCAGGAAAGCCGGGGAAATTTTCCACCTCGGTTGTGGTCATGAGTTGCCCCCCCGGTAATCCGCCAGCCTGGAATCCTTCAAACACAAATGGTTTTAAGTTTGCGCGAGCGGCGTAGATAGCGGCTGTATAGCCCGCCGGACCAGAGCCAATGATAACGACGTTTTCAACTGGTGAGGTAGCCATACTTAACTAAACTCATAACGACTACGTTTAGTATAATGCAAGCTTTAACTTTTGTGAACGTTGAGGAGACTTTCAATCATGAAGTGCCGATTGATGGCGCGTTATGCTGTCGCTGATGGCACCTGCGGCAACATGGTACCCAAAAGTTGCTTGAGATGGGTTGCTTGCTGATTAAAACGAGCATGGCAGGAGTCGAACCTGCGACACCCAGAACCGGAATCTGGTGCTCTATCCTCTGAGCTACATGCCCCTGCACAATAGTGCATTGCAAGTATAGCATTTCTCCCAAAAAGGGGGCAGTTAGAGAAACGCCATTGGATCGGTGGGTTCTCCATCCTGACGCACTTCAAAGTGCAGGTGAGGTCCAGTGGAAAGTCCGGTGGAGCCGATCGCGGCGATTGCCTGTCCTCGTTGAACCGACTGCCCTTCCACAACATACAATTCGCTGGCGTGGGCATAGAGGGTGGTGATGGTGCCACCATGATCAATAATCACCGCATTGCCGTAGCCGCCATACCACCCAGCAAAGATGACAATCCCCCGTTCTGCGGCGTGAATTGTCGTTCCGTAATCAGCCCCAATGTCCAAGCCAGCATGAAATCGCTCGTATCCCAAAACTGGATGCACGCGCCAACCAAAGGGACTTGTAAATTCTCCCATGACTGGGATCAACATTTGGCCGCTGCCCCGAAAGGCTGTGCTGCCGCCGCTAAGAATGCGTTGATTGATTAAGGAACTGAGGGTGCGGGAATCTTGTTCAAGTTGGGCTTCGGCCAGCTCCATCGCGCGACGATCGCTGGTTAAGCGGGTGATCGAACTTTTCTGACCGACGGCCAGTTTTTCGAATTCGCCTTTTTGCGCCAGCAACTGCTGCGTCAATAGAGTACTTGTCGTTTTCGCTTGTTCTAAGGTGTTGCGGTGCTGTTCCAAGGTTTCAGCATCAGCTTTGAGATTCAGGAGTGTTCTTTGATCGGCCTGATGTAGTCGTTTCAGTTGGTAGCGGCGGTCTAAAAATTCGTTCAAGCTCTGACTTTGAAGGAGCACCGCCCAGCCTTGATGACGGGGTTGCTGCTGTAAGAATTGCAAGCGAGCGATCGTGGCTGCTCGTTTTTGCTGATGGGCTTTTTCGGCAGTGGCAAGCTGAGCTTCCAGGTGCTTCAAGCGTTGGGTTTGTTGCTGCAATAACGTTTCGTTGGCCTGGAGAGATTGGGTGGTCTTGGTAATGCCCTGCTTCAAGCCTTTTAGTGTTTGCTGGGCAGCCTGCTCCAGGTTTTTTAGGCGATCGCGCTCCTCCGCAACCTGGGTTTTCTGCCGCTCAAGTTGCTGCTGATATTCCTGTAACTCGTTAAACGACGTTTGGGCAAGAGGGAAAACGGGCCATGCCAGAGCAGGTGCCGGTTGGTGCATACTAGTGAGCAACACCAGGCCGATCCCAAGTAAGACGATCCAGGCAAACCATTTTAATTTGGCCATTCAAGTGACAAAAACCAGAATCCAAAATGAACTCTGGAATTGTACTCATGGATGCAGAATTGAGCGCAGATTCTCAGTCAGCTCACTTAGGCAGAAGGATTAAATAATTTGTAATTCTTGTGGGATGAGCATCTTGCCTGTCCGGGCGGGAAGACGACCACCCCACACCTTATTCAGTTGATGCTATTGATCGGAGAGCATCTGGCGTAGACCCGTCCAGCCAAGGATGATGTAGCCGATCGCCAGCAACAAACTATTGAGACCGGTTCTGAGCGCTGCTCGCATAGCATTCGCCTGAGTCAAGTCTTTGGCCTTTTGCTCATCGGTACTGAGTTTGTTTAATTCTTCCGTACGGCGGGGAGCAATTTGCGCTTCCAGTTCGGCATCCAACGCTTTGGGGTCAGATTTTAGTTTGCGCAGTTGTTCGCGCTTTTGTTCAGCCTGGGTTAACTGGTCGGGTGGGAGTTGGCCACTATTAATGACGCGATCAAGTTCTGCTAGTTGAGCGTTCAGTTGTTGTGGTCCCTGACCTTTAAGTTGTTTCACCTGACTATCCACTTGGGACTTCAACGCCTCTGCTTTTTTGCCGATCTCTTCCACTTCGGCAGCGGCAGCATCGCGGGTGGTCATCACATGCCAGGGCACAATTAGCAAAAACAATAACCCCAAAATGCTGGCAATCACCAAAATAGCTAATCGCAGCATGGATGAAGTTTGGCTTTGCACAGGGGCACCCTTGGACTCTACCCAAAAGCCTAGACTGACTAGAATAATGCCTAACATGGGCACAAATCCGCGATCGACCACCCCTGTCGTGAAGTTAATGATCGTCTGTTTGGTTTGAAAGTCGATCGTGGTGAACAAAGTGAGGTAATCGATCAAGCTCGTGAGGATGAAGATGGCACCAACCAACTTCAACATCAGAGCAATCCAGGGAGAGGCAGTGATGGCTTTCATGAATCATGTAGATTTTTGACCTTCTTATACTAGACCAGATGATTTCCAGAAATCCGCGATCGTCCAGCCCAATCATCTTGTAAAGTTGGTAGAACTAATTACCACTGGCTCTGCTAGATTCGCTAAGATCTGTTGCAAAAAAAATGGGGTTATCCTTCCTCTAAATGCAGTTATGCTGACGAGGTTTCAGCACAAATGGAATAAGCTGGGTATCCCAGGTGATTCAGCTTGCTCTAAATTTGTTTATTCAACGACTGAATATGAATCTAGTCGTATTCCCTTACGCTCATCCTATTTTTTAACGTTATTCTATTTTGTTAGCGCTTGTAACCTATGACCGCTGTGCCCCTTCCTCGACAGCCATCTCAACCTCCCGATCGTGCTGGCAGCAACGTCCAGCCGGAGGTTACGCCTGTCTTCGCGTTGAAGGAATTAGTGGCGCGGTTGAATCGGGAGCAGCACAAAATTCAAGATTTGCTGAGTTCCTTGGGGTTTGCTCTCCGCAGTTTCAATAATTTGAATCAGTTTCTGGAGCTAATCCCCTTGATGGCCAGCCGCGTGACGGATTCCGACGGGGGCGCGTTGTTGTTGTTCAAACCCAACGGCCAAATTCGGCTGGAGCGGCTGCATTGTCAGGATAATCACCTCTGTCAGGATGTCCGTAAAGCCTTGGAAACGGCAACTCGGAAGCTGGCCCCCGCTTTTGCCAAGAATGCAGCAGGCGGTGGAGCATTGACCCCAACCGCCCAAACGATCGCCGATTTGGATCATCAGGTTAGCTATTACCTGGGGGCCAACGTGCAACTGTTTGGCACAGCGATTCTCGTGAAGAACGTGGAACGGGGCCGCTTATATGTGTTCAGCCGCGATCCACAATACACCTGGACGGAAACCCGCCAAAAGTTGGTGCGCCTGGTGGCCGATCAGACGGCAGTGGCGATCGAAAACGATGAATTGTCGGTAGAGCTGCGGAAGAAAGAACGGCTCGATCGGGAACTGGAAATTGGAGCCGAAATTCAGTTGCGCTTGTTACCCCGTCAATGTCCTACCATTCACGGGGTTGAGTTAGCCGCTCGCTGCCAAACAGCCAGCCGCGTGGGAGGCGACTATTACGATTTCATTCCAGCCAGCTACGACCAAATTCGGCCCAAGCGGGATGGCGGGAGTGAGATGGGCAAGTGGAGCGTGGCGATCGGCGATGTGATGGGGAAAGGGGTTCCGGCGGGGTTGATCATGACCATGACCCGTGGCATGTTACGGGCAGAAGTTCTCAACGGGCACACGCCAGCGCGAATTCTGCAACACCTGAACCGAGTCATGTATGCCGATCTGGAAAACTCTAATCGGTTTGTGACGCTGTTTTACTCAGAATACGATCCCCAAACGCAAATTCTGTCCTATAGCAACGCTGCACACAATCCCCCCCTCCTCTGGCAAGCCGCCACAAATATGATCAAGCGGCTAGATACTTTAGGCATGCTGATCGGGTTAGATGCGGATACCCATTACCAGGATGCTCAAATTCAACTCCACCCCGGCGATGTGTTGATTTATTACACCGATGGCTTTACAGATGCTGCCAGCCAGAGTGGAGAACGATTTGATGAAGAAAACTTAACTGAGTCGTTTCATTGGGCGTGTCAACAATTCAACACACCCCAGGCCATCCTGGATTACCTGTACGAGAAGGTGCAGCGCTTCATTGGTGAGGACAATCGCAACTCAGATGACATGACTCTGATCGTGATGCAAGTGCAGGCGATTCCGCAACAACTTGAGCCGCACCTGGAATCTTCTGGTATTGTGTTGGTCGAACGCTGAAGAAGCGCTAAGTGCTAACGAGTTCGTGATTTAGGAGTGTACGGTTATGGTGCTCCATATGATTCAAGATGCCACTCTCTGGGTATCTTTGATCGATTTATTGAGTGATGTGGCGCGATCGCTCCACGTGGGCTTGCCCATTGATCCGGTGTTGGCTCAGCAAATTCCCCAGACGGATCTGATGGGTGATGTGCAACGCGCCTTTGATAACTTCGTGAAAACAGGACAAGCTTGGGCTTTTCTCATTGGCCTGGTGCTAGGTTACATGCTGAAGACGTTCACGACCTTTGGCTAGTGACATCGGGCAGCAGGCAGCAGTTTGTTTACCAATTGGATGACTCGCTATTGAATACTAATTCTTCACCAACCCCGAATCAGTCTACCTGGAGTCAGCGGTTTGAGTCAGCGCTACACCCAGCGATCGCGCGGTTCAACGCCAGCATTGGATTTGATATCCAACTGATTGAATACGACCTGACCGGTTCGCAAGCCCACGCCCGCATGTTGGCCCACACCGGAATTATTTCTCCTCAAGAGGGAGAAACGTTGGTCAATGGATTGGAGCAGATCCGACAGGAATATCGAGCGGGCCAGTTTACCCCTGGCATTGAAGCAGAAGATGTGCATTTTGCCGTGGAGCGTCGGCTCACAGAACTGGTGGGAGATGTGGGCAAGAAACTGCATACAGCTCGATCGCGCAATGACCAGGTGGGTACGGATACGCGCCTTTATTTGAGGGAGCAAATTCAGCAGATCCGATCGCAGCTTCGCGAGTTTCAAACCGTGTTGCTCACCCTGGCAGAGGCCAACATTGAAACCTTAATTCCGGGCTATACCCATCTCCAACGGGCGCAACCCCTCAGTTTGGCGCACCATTTGCTAGCCTACGTTGAGATGAGCCAACGGGATTGGCAACGCCTGGGCGAAATTTATCAACGTGTCAACATCTCCCCGCTAGGGTCGGGCGCGCTGGCGGGGACGACGTTTCCCATCGATCGCCATTACACTGCACAGTTACTCAACTTTGGTGATGTTTATGCCAACAGTTTGGATGGGGTGAGCGATCGAGATTTTGCGATCGAATTTCTGTGTGCCGCCAGCTTGATCATGGTGCATCTCAGCCGCCTATCCGAAGAAGTGATTTTGTGGGCATCCGAAGAATTTGGCTTTGTCACGCTAAAAGACAGTTGCTCCACGGGTTCCAGCATCATGCCCCAGAAAAAGAATCCCGATGTGCCCGAACTGGTGCGCGGTAAAGCGGGCCGTGTATTCGGTCATCTGCAAGGCCTGTTGGTGTTAATGAAAGGTCTGCCCTTGGCCTATAACAAGGATTTGCAGGAAGACAAAGAAGCGCTGTTTGATGCGGTCATTACGGTGCAGTCTTGCCTGGAAGCGATGACCATTCTGCTGCGGGAGGGGCTGGAGTTTCGCCCTGATCGCCTGCTGGCCGCCGTCAGCGAAGACTTTTCCAACGCGACCGATGTCGCCGATTATCTGGCGGCCAAAGGAGTGCCGTTCCGGGAAGCCTACAATTTGGTGGGCAAAGTGGTGAAAACTTCATTGGCCCAGGGCAAACTGCTCAAAGATTTGACTCTGACGGAATGGCAAGAACTGCATCCCGCCTTTGACGCTGACATTTACGCCGCGATCGCACCCCAACGAGTTGTTGCTGCCCGCAATAGCTTTGGTGGTACGGGCTTTGACCAAGTGCGACAGGCGATCGCAGCCGCTCAGCAACGATTGAGCGATCTATAGCGCCCTAACAGGCATAGCATCCTGGCCGTTGTAGCGAAGATTTCAGTTTTTTGCACAAGGCCACTCTGAAATTTATCGAAAGCTTCAAAGTAATTGTGCGGTTTTCGCTTGTGATTTCCAGAACCTACTAACGTAGGGTTTGGGGCTTACATGATGCCAATTTCACTCCTTTACAAAGTCACTGGCACAACCATTATTGTTTTAGGCTTGCTGATTTCTACCACACTGCCAGGGTTATCTAGCATTTGGATTTCTATTCTGGTTTTAGGAATGGTTATGGTGTTGATCGCCCGCTGGCTGCCAAAATCGTAACTCTCACTACCCTTCCAGGTAAACAAGTAACCCTGGTTACTCACCCTAGAGGTAGAAGCCAATTTCGATCGAGCGGTAGAGTGCTACACAAGCATCATGCTGCACAATAAGGTCATACGGATAAAACTTTATACGAATCCCCTCCAACCTCTATTCAGAGGGGCTTATAGTAAAACCGCCTCCCAACTTAATTGGGGGGCATTTTTACGTGAAAAAATTAACTCGCCTGGGTACCGTCATTTTCGGCGATCGTGCTTACACTTAATAGACAATTATCTGCTTTTAGGCACTTGACTATTCCGGGACTCGTCAACCTGCCTACTCACCGCCCCATGGATACCCCCAAGGAGACCCCTCACATGGCATTCAAGCGAAGCAAATCAGGTCAGGTTGGTCATCACACTTACCTTTGCTTTTGTCCCATTTGCTGTATTGTTCCTCCCTACATCGCTGAGCAAATCGTGCGCAACGGAGACGATGAGCAGCGCGAGTGGGCCATGCAAACTTTGATCGTGTCCGAACAATTTCGGGGGCGACGAGAAGCCGTTGGTGGCATTGCTTCTTTTGCCGCAGTAGCAGGCGAAAAGCGCCGAACCGTTTTTGATGCGAAGCAAGGAGTGGAGCTTCCTGGAACGCCTGTGCGCCATGAAGGCGAACCACCAACCGGAGACAGCGCTGTAGATGAAGCTTACGATGGTGCGGGAGCAACCTACGATTTATTTGAGCAGGTGTTTGAGCGGAATTCCATCGACGATCGTGGCATGCGGCTCGATTCCACGGTTCACTATAGCCAAAACTACGACAACGCCTTTTGGAATGGTAGTCAAATGGTTTATGGCAATGGGGATGGGCAACTGTTTAACCGCTTTACCAGCGCGATCGATGTGATTGGACACGAGCTAACCCACGGCATTACCCAGTTTGAAGCTGGTTTGATTTACTATGGCGAGTCGGGCGCACTCAATGAATCGATGTCCGATGTCTTCGGCATCCTGGTGAAGCAATGGGTCAACAAACAAAAAGTAGACGAATCGAATTGGATCATCGGGGAAGGCTTACTCACTCAACAGGTTAAAGGTGTGGGCATTCGATCAATGAAAGCTCCCGGCACTGCCTATGATGATCCCGTCTTGGGTAAAGATCCCCAACCTGCCCATATGAAGGATATCTACAAGGGCACCGGCGATAATGGCGGCGTTCACATCAACTCCGGTATTCCCAACTATGCCTTTTACCTGGCGGCGATGGCAATGGGCGGGTATGCTTGGGAAAAAGCTGGAAAGATTTGGTACATTGCCCTGCGCGATCGCCTCCGCCAACGCTCAAATTTCAAACGGGCTGCCACAATTCTACTGGCGATCGCAGGCGAACTTTACGGCGTGAACAGCACCGAACAAAAAGCCGTCCGTAACGCTTGGGAAAAGGTGGGAGTCCTCACTCCAGAAAAACCAGATGCCGCAGCCAAATCAAGCCAATCTTTCTCCAAATCTGCCAACGACAAAGCCGAAAAAACCGCCGAAAAGAAGCCAAAGTCGGCTAAAAAGAAGAAATAGTGCATCGTACAACTTATGAGCAAGCCATTTGTGTTAACTGGTGCCATGGCTCTAGGGCTTTGGGCAATTCTGACCGCATGCGCTCCCAGCGCCAACCCACCGCAGATTACGCCACCAGAATCTCCATCTCCCAGCCCTTCCCCGTCATGACATGAAACTGCTTCAATTCAGCACCTCTCACTACTGTCGCAAAGCCCGATTGGCGTTGGGCTACAAGCAGATTTCCTACCAGGTAGAAAATCTTACTCCAGGGTTGCACATTTTGAAGATTAAGCCGCTCACGGGATTAACCACTTTACCTGTGTTAATGCCTGAAGTTGCAGATTATCCTGCGGCGATCGGCGATTCCACTGCCATCCTCCATTTTCTTCAGTCCCATCAACCTGCCCCTTCCTACGCTTTACCTGATCCCCAGCAGCAAGTGGAAGCCCAGATGTTAGAGGATTGGCTGGATGAAAGTATTGGTGTGGCAACCCGGTTTGTGTATTACGATTTTCGCGCGGGGGAGGGAAAATCGCTTGATCCATCCTTCTCCAGCCAAGCGGTAATCCAGGTTGTAAGATGGCAGTACAGCATTTCGGCAGCGGCAGTGGCTCGCGCGACCAAGCGATTGTCTCTAGCGTTGGAGGTTTTGGAATCCCGCTGGCAAACCCCTTTTTTGGTGGGAAATCAGTTCAGCATTGCGGATATGGCGGCGGCGGCACTGCTCAGCCCTTTGGCGCGAATTCCCAGTTACCACCAATCTCATCCCTGGTTATTTAAGCGCATTGCCGAGATTCACGATCAGTGTCACGAACCTTATCCCCCTGGCCTTTTAGCAGCATCACCATGAACAGATTCTGGTTGTACCAAATTGCGATCGTGGCCTTATCACCCTTACCGCTGGTTTACCCCAATGCGGCGATCGCTGCGCCCACTCCGGAGCAGAATTTCCTTGAAGCAGAGATTCCGGAGGAGGTGCTGCGAACTCAAATTATTTTGGATGTGCGATCGCCGATTGATGGCACCCCAATGTCGCCAGTGGAGTACGCCGAATTTCAAGCCAGACAGGAAGCCCTTTACCAACCACCTGCCACCGTTTCGGAAGAAGTTCGGGGTGTGGTAAGAGCTTTGAAAATTCGTCGCTTTATTAAACGAGTTTTGCCTTTCATCCCGATCAAATGAAGCACAGCAAGGAATGACGCTAAAGAAGAAGTTGATTCGGCTCCAACCAGGATGACGAACCGAAGACTTCAATCAATCAGATCTGTTAAGGTTCTGGCAATTCGCTTCCAGCTCAGGTCACGCACAAATTCTGCCGCGATGGCACCTCGATTTCCAGCCTCCTGGGAGTGGGTGTGGATATATTCGAGGGTTTCAACCAACTCCTCCACATTGGATGCGCTGCAATATTCAACTTCTTCATTCGTGAGGTTAGTAAGAAACGGTGCATAGAGTGGAAAACCCAAATTTTGCTGAATCAAGTCTTGATTTGCAGCAGTGTTGGTCAGAATAGTGGGAATCCCACAGGCAAAACTGGCGGCGATCGTTGGGTTAATGCCCACTTCGCCACAACCAGGAAACACAGCCACATCAACCTCCCGCAACACCTGCCCCAACATCGGATAGGCAATCGCGTCTAACAAGATAACGTTATCAGATTTAATTTCGGGGGATTGAGTAGACATCAGCGCGTCGGCTAGCACAAGTAACGCCTCTGGATGACGAGCTGCAAATGTGTTGAAAGCTACTAGCAAAACGGTTTTGGCTAATTGATCAACGCTACGGTTGGCAAAAATCACAAATCGATCACCAAACAATCCGGCTTTTGAAATGGAACGAAATAACACCGGATCAACCCCTTGCAACGGCATTTGCACTGGGTTTAAGCCATAGGGTTGCAACAGCTTTGCATTCCAGGTAGACCCCACCACGATCGCCCGAAACTGCTTCATCTGGCGAACCAACTCAGGATCAGGTTGGGCTTCAAACGCTGCTAGCCCAATCACCCTCTCAAGATCGGCAGGCAGGTCAGACGGCTGCGTGCGATCGTCCAACCATACCAGTCTCAACCCAGCGGCTATTTGAGATTGCGATCGCACCCGCTGCAACCGCGATCGCTGCAACGCATTGACATGACTTGTTGCTGTAATCGGGTGGCTCAGGATTGGTTCAAACCGTTCGTCCTGTAATAAGTTCAGCACCACTTGAGTCCCGAAAATGCCGCGATCAGTGTAATCATCCAGTGGCCAGGAGAACAGGAGGGGCGTGGGCGTGAAGGCGTGGGTG